>ERZ1048872.1358-NODE-1358-length-20708-cov-10.627705_pt1 | contig 20708 bp, 21 predicted proteins | sample MGYA00383100_ERZ1048872 | MGnify/ENA primary metagenome ERZ1048872 (study PRJEB29581, sample SAMEA5548370) | metagenome | biome: marine; feature: coastal; material: water | depth 50 m | study: Short-term variability in the microbial, nano- and picoplankton...
GCGTGGACTACCAGGGTATCTAATCCTGTTCGCTCCCCACGCTTTCGTCCATCAGTGTCAATATATTATTAGTAATCTGCCTTCGCAATTGGTATTCTATGTAATATCTATGCATTTCACCGCTACACTACATATTCTAACTACTTCATAATAACTCAAGATAACCAGTATCAAAGGCAATTTTACAGTTGAGCTGCAAGATTTCACCTCTGACTTAATTATCCACCTACGGACCCTTTAAACCCAATGATTCCGGATAACGCTTGGATCCTCCGTATTACCGCGGCTGCTGGCACGGAGTTAGCCGATCCTTATTCTTACAGTACCGTCAAGCTCCCTCACGAGGGAGTGTTTCTTCCTGTATAAAAGCAGTTTACAACCCATAGGGCAGTCTTCCTGCACGCGGCATGGCTGGATCAGAGTTGCCTCCATTGTCCAATATTCCTCACTGCTGCCTCCCGTAGGAGTCTGGTCCGTGTCTCAGTACCAGTGTGGGGGATCCCCCTCTCAGGGCCCCTATCTATCGTTGCCATGGTAAGCCGTTACCTTACCATCTAGCTAATAGAACGCATACTCATCTTTTACCATCGAAATTTTAATCCTTATACCATGCGATAATAGGATACTATGGGGTATTAATCTTCATTTCTAAAGGCTATCCCCCTGTAAAAGGTAGATTGTATACGCGTTACGCACCCGTGCGCCACTCGTCAGCAAAAGAGCAAGCTCTTCTCTGTTACCGTTCGACTTGCATGTGTTAGGCCTGCCGCTAGCGTTCATCCTGAGCCAGGATCAAACTCTTCATCGTTAAATTTTAAGTCTTACGACTATCTCTTTAACAACTAATAGGAATTATTCTAGTACTCTAAATGATTTATTCTCTTGTTTAATCTTAGTCGTTTCCAACTAAAATCTTACGCTGTTAATTCAATATGTTAATGAACTTTTTTCTCTTTGCTTATCTCGTTTCCTCGTTAAGCGGGTGCAAATATAAAACCCTTTTTTTATTCCCACAAACTTAAAATCAAAAAATATTTTTATTTTTTTTAAACCTTTAAACTTATGATAATGAACTGCTCTTTTTCAACTATCTCGTCGTTAAGAGGGCGCAAATATAAAACCCTTTTTCTTTCCCACAACATATTTTTAAACTTTATTTCTATACGTTTTTTAGTGTGCTTATTTCTAATAGGTTATACCGCAATTATTTCTTGTTAAAACAATATCTTATCACAAAATTAAAACCATAATTAACTCGAATGGTTTACAATTGAAGTAGCCTGAGTAGAACGTTAATGACTGCAAACCCTCTTCCGCGATAAGGATTAACACAATCCTCTATAATAACCAAATGATAAAATACTCTGATAAACCTGTGACGAATGCCAATATATTTTATTTCTTAGTTAATCAACTTTATGAAAAATCAGCGAATTGGACCGACCTATTGACCTTAAATAGACTGAAAATATTATAGCATCAACATTTAATATAAACTTCACTTTGTCTATTATATATATAGGTATATCTTTGTGGGCTAAATTTTATACGATATATAATGATTAAAATTACTCTACCTGATGGTTCTGTTAGATCTTTTGAAAAAGAAGTAACTCCTCATGAAGTGGCTACAGATATAAGCGAGGGATTTGCTCGTAATGTTATTTCAGCAAAATTCAATGATTCAGTTGTTGAAATTACCACTCCAATAACCAAAGATGGTAGTCTTACTTTATATACATTTAAAGATGATGAAGGTAAAAAAGCTTTTTGGCATTCTTCTGCTCACGTTTTAGCACAAGCTCTTGAAGAATTATATCCAGGGGTAAAGCTTTGGGTTGGACCAGCAATCGACAATGGTTTTTATTATGATGTAGATTTGGGTGAAGGCGTGATTTCTGAAAAGGACTTCAAGGCGATTGAAACCAAAATGATAGAAATTGCTAGAGGTAAGCACGACTTTAAAATGCGCGATATATCCAAGGCAGAAGCACTATCTTATTATAAAGGTAAAAATGATTACAAAGTTGATTTAATTGAAGGGCTTGAAGATGGAACAATTAGTTTCTGCGACCATTCTACTTTTACAGATTTATGTCGTGGAGGGCATATTCCGAATACAGGGATTATTAAAGCTGTAAAAATTTTAAGTGTTGCCGGTGCTTATTATAAAGGTGATGAAAACAACAAACAACTAACTAGAGTTTATGGTGTTTCATTCCCAAAGCAAAAAGAGCTTACCGAGTACCTTCATTTATTAGAAGAGGCAAAAAAACGTGATCATAGAAAACTTGGTAAAGAGCTAGAGCTTTTTACGTTTTCTCAAAAAGTAGGACAGGGCCTACCGCTTTGGTTACCTAAAGGAGCGGCTCTACGCGAACGTTTAGAAAATTTCTTAAAAGCGGCTCAAAAGAAAGCTGGTTATGAAATGGTAGTTACTCCTCATATTGGAAGTAAAGACTTATATGTTACTTCTGGTCACTATGCAAAATATGGAGAAGATAGTTTTCAACCTATTACTACTCCTGCTGAAGGTGAAGAATTCTTGTTAAAACCTATGAATTGTCCTCATCATTGTGAAATCTATAATAGTAAACCATTTTCATATAAAGATTTACCAAAACGATTTGCTGAATTTGGCACTGTTTACAGATATGAACAAAGTGGCGAATTGCATGGATTAACAAGAGTTAGAGGGTTTACACAAGATGACGCCCATATTTTCTGTACGCCAGATCAATTAGATGCAGAATTTAAAGAAGTGATTGACTTGGTCTTATATGTTTTTGGATCTTTAGGTTTTGAAGATTTCACTGCACAAGTGTCATTAAGAGACCCTGATAATCCTGATAAGTATATAGGAGATGATGAACATTGGAAGAAAGCTGAAGATGCTATACTAAATGCAGCCATTGATAAAGGGTTAAACTATGTTGTGGAAACAGGAGAAGCTGCGTTCTATGGTCCGAAATTAGATTTTATGGTAAAGGATGCTCTAGGACGACAATGGCAATTGGGTACAATTCAAGTTGATTACACACTTCCAGAACGTTTTGATTTGACTTATAAAGGTAGTGATAATGAGATGCATAGACCTGTAATGATTCATCGTGCTCCTTTTGGAAGCTTGGAACGATTTGTAGCAATTTTACTAGAGCATACAGGAGGTAACTTCCCATTATGGCTAATGCCTGAGCAAGCAATTATTATCTCAATTAGTGAGAAATATGAAAAATACACGGAAAAAGTTTTAAAATTGCTAGAAAATGACGAAATTCGCGCCCTTGCAGACAACAGAAATGAAACTGTAGGTAAGAAAATTCGTGAAGCTGAAATGCAAAAGTTTCCGTTTATGATTATCGTTGGTGAGCAAGAAGAAAAAGACAATACAATAACTGTACGCCAACATGGTGGTGAAGACATTGGCACAATTACTGTAGAGGATTTTGTGAAAATCGTAAAAGATAGAGTAAATAAAAGTTTAAAGACTTTTAAATAAATAACGTTTAATTTAAATACAAAAGCCATAGCAATACGTAGAAGAAGGAATTTCAATAGACGTGTGGTCAAAGAAGACCAGCACAATATTAATTCTAAAATTAGAGCTGAAGAAGTTCGGCTTGTTGGAGACAATGTCGAGATAGGAGTATATCCTGTAAAACAAGCTCTCAGCATAGCTGATGAACAAGGTTTAGATCTTGTAGAAATTTCGCCTAATGCGAAACCACCTGTTTGTAAAGTAATGGATTATAAAAAATTCCTTTACGAACAAAAGAAAAGAGATAAAGCTCTTAAATCTAAGGCCACCAAAGTGGTGGTAAAAGAGATTCGGTTTGGACCAAATACCGATGATCATGATTATGAGTTTAAGAAAAAACATGCTGAAAAGTTTTTAAAAGATGGAGCAAAGTTGAAAGCTTTTGTTTTCTTTAAAGGACGTTCAATAGTTTTTAAAGAGCAAGGTCAAATTTTATTATTAAGATTAGCTCAAGATCTTGAAGAATATGGTAAGGTAGAACAGATGCCTAAACTTGAAGGTAAGCGAATGATTATGTTCATTGCACCTAAGAAAAAATAAAAAAAACGCCGTCGCTAAAGCTACGGTGTATGAAGATAAGCGAAACGTAAATTAAAACTAGGAGAAAATGCCTAAAATGAAAACAAAATCGAGTGCTAAGAAACGTTTCAAACTAACTGGCACTGGTAAGATTAAAAGAAAGCATGCTTTTAAGAGTCATATTTTGACAAAAAAATCTAAAAAGCGTAAGCTTAAGTTAACTCATGATGGTTTAGTACATAAATCAGATGAGGATAATATTAAAACAATGTTACGTTTAAAGTAATATCGTTTTAATTGGTTAAAACAATTTATAAACCCTGGAGTTAGGCAAAATAATTTAGCAAGTGTCAATTTAGACCGCCTACTACAAAAAACAATTAAAGAAATGCCAAGATCAGTAAATTCAGTTGCAAAAAGAGCCAGAAGAAAAAAGGTTCTAAAGCAAGCAAAAGGTTACTTTGGAAGACGTAAAAACGTTTGGACAGTAGCAAAGAACGCGGTTGACAAAGCGATGCAATATTCGTATAGAGACCGCAGAAATAAAAAGAGAACATTCCGTGCGTTATGGATTATGCGTATTAATGCAGGTGCAAGACAACATGGTATGAGCTATTCAAAATTTATGGGTAAATTAAAAGCTAATAATATAGACTTGAATCGTAAGGTTCTTGCTGATTTAGCCATGAATCACCCAGAAGCTTTTGAAGCTATAATTAACAAAGTAAAATAAGGCTTTTAGCCAAATTAATAACAACATTTCGCTTAAAAATCCGATTCAATTGAATCGGATTTTTTTTGCATTTACGTTAACTTAATTTCTTATTTTGGTTAAAATTTCATCAAAATAGATTCTATGAAAAATGTTAAAATGGTAATTTCTGATATGGACGGAACTTTATTAAATTCTAACCATGAAGTAAGTAACAGGTTTTTTGAAATTTTTGACCAACTAAAACAACAGAACATACTATTTGTTGCTGCGAGTGGCAGACCTTATTATAGTATTGTTAAAAAGCTTCAAGCGATAAAAGAAGATATAACTATTGTAGCAGAGAACGGAGGTTTAATTGTTCAGAATGACGAAATTCTTTTATCGAATTCACTTAGTCAGAAAAAATTATCTCAATTATTTAATCTAGTAAACACAATAGAAAATACACATCCACTTTTCTGTACAAGACACAAAGCCTACATCAGGAGAACATCAGGTGGTTTAATAGACTTGTTTTCAGAATATTATTCAAACTATACCATTATTGATTCTGTTGAAGAAGTTAAAGGAGAAGTAATTAAAATCGCGTTGTACAATGATACATGTTCAGAAGCTAACATCTATCCTTTTGTAAAACACTTGAATACTGAATTTAATGTCGTTGTTTCAGGTAATCATTGGGTAGATATTTCAGATATAATTACCAATAAGGGTAATGCCATAGCGTTTTTACAAAAACACCATAATATAAATCCATCTGAAACTATGGCCTTTGGAGATTACAATAATGATTTAGAAATGCTACAACGCGCCAAATATAGTTACGCGATGGCAAATGCGCATGACGGTATAAAGTCTGTTGCAAATTATCAAACCAAGAGTAATGATGAATTTGGTGTAGAGCATATTTTAGAAAAATTAGTTACCAAAAGCGGTAATAACTAGATGCCTTCCACTCGCATAATTTCTATGTTCACCAAGGTAGATACCTTGCCAAACACCAAGATTTAGCCTTCCATTTGTAATTGGAATTTGAATAGAGCTTCCTATTATTGACGTTTTTATATGTGCTGGCATATCATCTGATCCCTCATAAATATGTTTATAATACGATTGATTTTCTGGTACGATTACATTTATATGGTTTTCAAAATCTATTCTTACCGTAGGATCGGCATTCTCATTTATTGTTAAACTCGCAGAAGTATGTTTTATAAACACTTGTAATTGACCAATTTTTATCTCATTGATTTCAGCTATTGCATTCAAAATTTCCTGAGTAATTAAATGATAACCTCTAGAATAAGGTTGTAATTTTATCTCTTTCTGAAAATATTTCATTTTATTATATTTTAGAAAGCAATCGCTTTATGTTTTCTGTTTCTTTTTTTTCGCTGCAGGAAAAAGAACATTATTTAAAATTAATCGATAGCCTGGAGAAGTTGGATGCAAATCTAGCTCTGTTTTTGGATCTCCTACTTTATGTGTGTAGTCTTCTGGATCGTGTCCCCCATAAAAAGTAAAGAAACCTTTTCCTTTTATACCATGTATATATTTAGCTTCACTATTAGTTCTATTTTCTCCCATTACTAATACATTCGCCTTTATTTGGTCTCTAGAAAAAGAGGTTGTTTGTCCCATAAATCCTTTAACTAAAGCAGTATGATTTTGAGTTAGCATGGTTGGAATCGGATCCCACTTTGCAGAATATTCCATCAAAGAAAAATAATCTGTTGACTTAGGAATTTGGCGTTTCCGCGTCATATCTATTGACGAAAACTCATAAATATTAGGGCTACGTTCTAATATGTAATCTTTGAATGCAAAAGTCTTAGAAAAATCAATTTTATTTTGATAACCAGGATCACTACCATCTCCATCAAACATTGGTTCACATATATCTACATCTTCTGCTGAAAGTGCAATATCAAAACTATCCGCTGCAGAACACATGGCAAACATAAAACCACCGCCCACAACATAATCTCTAATTTTAAGTGCTACAGCTAGTTTAGCGTCAGACACTTTATCATAACCAAGCCTCGTCGCTAATTCTTCTGCCTTTTTCTTTTCTTCTATATACCATGCAGCAGAACGATAGGTTCTGTAAAATTTACCGTATTGCCCTGTAAAATCTTCATGATGAAGGTGTAACCAATCGTATAATAACAACTCATCTTTTAAAACTTCTTCATCATAAATAGTTTCGTATGGAATCTCAGCATAAGTTAAAACCATAGTTACGGCATCATCCCAAGGCTGTTTACCATAAGGCGTGTAAACCGCAATTTTTGGAGCTTTTTCCAAAACAACGGCTTCTTGATTAACAGAAGGACTACTTATATCTTCCAAAATTTGAGCTGCTTTGGCATCTGATACTAACTCAAAAGAAACACCTCTTATTTGGCATTCTCGTTGAATAATTTCTGCATCTGGTAATAAAAATGAACCGCCTCTATAATTTAAAAGCCACTTAACCTTTAGATCTCGTTCTAAGGTCCAATATGTAACTCCATACGCCTTAAGATGATTCTCTTGTGACTCTGCGTCCATTGGAATTAAAATATAGGATGCATATGTATTAGCACTCAAAAAGAATGTAAGGCATATGACTAAAAAATTTTTCAAGTTCATAGATTTAAAACGAAATATAACCATTTTTTAGTCTGTTTACGCTTAAATTATTATTCTTTTAATATCTAATCGGAATGTTTAATAAGCGTTTTACAGGTTAAAAACGTCGCTTTAATTACCAAAACAACGAACTGCATCTTATAAATAAGAGATTTGTTCTTCAGAAATCTTAAAACTTTTCTATGTTCGTCTCACTACCAGAAAGTAAGCTGGCAATTATTTTAGTCCCTTCAAACTGCTCAAGAATAATTTTAATAAAAACAGTAATAGGAATAGCCATAATTAAACCTGGAATTCCCCATAAAAAGCCCCAAAACATTAACATTACAAGAACAGCAATAATGTTTATAGAAAATGATTTACCCATAAATACTGGTTCTAAAATGGCACCAAATGTTACCTGAACCATGGAAATTGAAAATATAAAGAAGAATAAGGTACTCGTAGGATCTAATTCTACAAAAGCGAATATAGAAAGTAAAATCACAGATATAAAGGACCCTACCATTTGAACAAAATTAATGGCAAATGCAAATAACCCCCAAAATATCGGGAAACTAACATCGAAAAATACGCACATTAATCCGGTGAAAAGCCCTGTTAGTGCACTCACTAAAAACTTCACTTTGATAAATTTTATAAGATCTTTTTCAATCTTCATAAAAGCCTTAATAGATGTATGTTTTTGTTTGAGCAAGGTTGTATTTAGTAATTTGTGAGCATTAATCGATTCAGCTAACCACAAAACAACAAAAAATGTGGTCATTAACAATGAGGTGAACAATGTTCTTAAAAACTGAAAGGTTGAGCCGAGATTTTCCTTAGCAAAAAATTGTCCGATTAAGTTTTTATCTTGCTCAAATTCGATACTAAAATTATCAAAAAGATAGACTTTAAGGTCTGCCAGTTTCACTTCAGCTTTTACCAAAAACTCTGCATTACTTCCTAATATCTGCTGGCTAGATAATTTGACAAGCTCTATTCCTATAAATGATCCTACAACTACCAATAGAAGAACAAAGATTATACTTACAAATTTTGGTACTTTTCTTCTTCCAAGCCATCGCATCAAAGGCAAAAACAGTAATGAAATAAACATTGAAAAAATTAAAGGAATAAAAATAAATGACAGTATCTTCAATAGATAAAATACTAACGGAATCACTATAATTAATAGCAAAATATTTGTGGTACGTCTTTGGTTTAGCATGGGGCAATTTTATATTTACAATAGGCGTGTAAATATAAGTCAAAAAACACTTTTCATCTTCTTAAAGTCCTGTTAAAAAGGAACTCCATCATCCTCTGGTCCATCAAAAGCATCTGAAGCAGAAGGAAAACTATCTGGCTTAAATGTATCGTCATTTGCTGCTGCATTCATTTTAGAATGAAACTCACCAAAAGGTGTATCAAAATCATCTAAATTATCGAACTTACCTAAGTGTCCAATAAACTTCAATCTAATGTTTTCTAATCCACCATTTCTGTGTTTTGCAACTATAAACTCACCTTGTCCTTCAGTAGGTGATCGTTCTTCGTCATCCCACTCATCTATCTTGTAATATTCTGGTCTGTAGATAAAAGATACAATATCAGCATCTTGCTCAATCGCACCAGATTCACGTAAATCTGATAATAAAGGTCTTTTACTACCACCACGTGTTTCCACAGCTCTAGACAATTGTGATAATGCAATTACCGGAATATTTAATTCCTTAGCTAAAGCTTTAAGGTTACGAGAAATCATAGAAATTTCTTGTTCACGATTACCTCCTTTTTGACTTCCTCCAGCAGTCATTAATTGCAAATAATCAATCATTATCATTTTAATGCCGTACTGCGAAGCTAATCGACGTGCTTTTGCCCTTAAATCGAAAATTGAAAGCGAAGGAGTATCATCAATAAATAGCGGCGCTTTTTCTAAAGTCTTTACTTTTACATTTAGCTGCTCCCACTCGTGTTTTTCTAATTTACCTGTCCTTAATTTTTCTGAAGACAAACCAGTTTCACTAGAAATTAATCGCGTTATTAATTGAACGGAAGACATTTCTAACGAGAAAAACGCGACAGGAATATTACTATTTACAGCAACATTACGTGCCATAGTCAATGTAAATGCTGTTTTTCCCATACCAGGACGCGCAGCTACAATAACTAAATCTGATGGTTGCCAACCAGAGGTTAGTTTATCGAGTTTATCAAATCCAGACGGAATACCACTCATTCCCTCTTTATTTGAAATCTCTTCAATTTTTTTCTTTGCTTGAATTACTAAACTCTGAGCTGTTTCTGTAGATTTTTTTACGTTACCTTGTGTAACCTCGTATAATTTTGCTTCAGCATTATCTAAAAGATCAAAAACATCTTTTGTTTCGTCGTAAGCCTCTTCAATAATTTCGCTTGACAGTTTTATTAAACTTCGCTGAATATATTTTTGAAGGATAATACGAGCATGAAACTCTATATGTGCTGAAGAGGACACACGTTGTGTTAAAGAAATAAGGTAAAAATCTCCACCTGCTAAATCCAACTTTTCATCTTTCTTAAGTTGGCTAGAAACGGTTAATAAATCAACTGGTTCACTATTTTCAAATAATTTAAAAATAGCTTCAAAAATAATTTTGTGAGCGTCCTTATAAAAAGCTTCAGGACTTAGAATATCAATAACCTCATCAACACCCTTTTTATCTATCATCATAGCTCCAAGCACAACTTCCTCTAAATCAATTGCTTGTGGAGGTATCTTTCCTTTCTCTAGGCTAATAATTGTGCTTTTATCAACTTTATAGCCTTGTATTGGATTGGGTTGTTTCATAAGTAACAAAAGTAGCTAAATAGTATCGACGAACTGCATATTACTGAATAAGCAATCTCAACATGTCGTTAACAATTTAACTGTTAATAACTCTAATATATTGTTAATAGCATTAAAAAAAACCGAAGTTCTAAACTTCGGTTTTTTAAGTTGCCTATGTTTAGCGGATTAGTCTTTATAGACTCCCATTTCATCGTATTTTCCCATGCGCTCTTTCACTAAATCTTTTGGTGATAAGTTTTTAAGATCATCATATGATTTAACAATTGCGTCTCTTACTGCCACAAATGTTTTCTCCCTATCAGTATGTGCACCACCAAGTGGTTCTTTTACAATTTGATCTACAAGTTTCATTCGTTTCATGTCTTTAGCTGTAAGCTTTAAAGACTCAGCTGCTTGTTCTTTATATTCCCAACTTCTCCATAAAATTGAAGAACATGATTCTGGCGAAATAACAGAATACCATGTGTTTTCTAACATTAACACTCTATCGCCTACTCCAATACCTAATGCGCCACCAGAAGCTCCCTCACCTATAATAACAGTGATAATTGGCACTTTAAGACGAGTCATTTCTAAAATATTTCTGGCAATTGCTTCTCCTTGTCCACGCTCTTCAGCTTCTAAACCAGGATATGCGCCAGGAGTATCAATTAAGGTTACTACAGGAATACCAAATTTCTCAGCTGATTTCATTAATCGTAATGCTTTACGATAACCTTCTGGATTTGACATACCAAAATTACGATACTGTCTTGTTTTGGTATTATACCCTTTTTGTTGGCCAATGAACATATAAGACTGGTCACCTATTTTACCCAAACCACCAATCATTGCTTTATCATCTTTAACATTTCTGTCACCATGCAATTCTAAAAACGAATCACCACACAATGCATTTATATGATCTAAAGTATAAGGTCTATTTGGATGACGAGACATCTGAACACGTTGCCATGCAGTAAGATTTCTGTATATATCCTTTTTAGTTTCAGCTAGTTTCTTTTCAATTTGCTTACAAGTTTCTGTAACATCTACATCACTCTCCTTGCCTATAATTTGACACTTATCTAGTTGATCTTCTAATTCTTTTATTGGTAATTCAAACTCTAAATATTCCATACAATTTGAAGTTAGTTTATTGTTAGTTAGCAATTACAAACCTACGTATTTTATTCTGTTTTTGGAACAGTTTTGATAAAAGTAGATTCACTTTAACTCATTACAAAAATAGACTATATCAAAGTAACTATAAAAACTTTAATGGGATATATTGCCAACATTATTTTTTTCGCCTCTTATAGTTTTTAAACAAGGCATCGAATAATATCGTTATTAATATGAGAATAGCACCTATATAGAATTGATGAGACATTTGTTCTGTTGCCGGAAACAAAATTAATGCCATGGCAATACCATAAACAGGTTCTAAGTTATAACTTAAAATCACTGTAAACGGACTAATATAGCGCATAACTTCAACAGCACCAATAAATGCGTAAGCGGTACAAACCGAAGCTAAAATGAAAATATAAATCCAATCAGAATTTGACAATGTAAAGAATTCTGTATCGAATCGAGTACCAGTTAATAGAATAAATACCGAAAGAAAAATGACCCCACTGACAAATTCATAAAAAGAAATAACAGTAGAATTATATCTTTCAATAAATTTACCATTCACAACAGCGAATAATGTTGAAAATAATGCTGATAATAGTCCTAATATAATTCCATTGACATAACCCATTTCGCTAGTTGTAATTAATAATACTCCAAGAATTACAACAATCCCAAACAGAATTTCGTAAGCCAATATGCGACGCTTAAAAAAAATAGGCTCAATAAAAGATGCAAAAAAAGCACCCGATGAAAACATAGCCAAAGCTATGGAAACATTGGCTTGATTAATTGCTTCAAAAAAAGTAATCCAATGTAAAGCTATAATAACACCAGCTGTTGAAAATCGTAAAAATGTCTTTTTTGAAATTTTTATGTTTAACCTTATTATCTTAATGTAAATAAACATTAGAACTCCCGCTATGGCCATTCTATACCAAACCAATTCTAACGAACCTATAGTAATTAGTTCGCCTAGAATTGCTGTAAAACCAGCAATAAAAACTAGAAAATGTAAATGTAAATAATGCTTTAATTTAGCGTTTGGCATTTTGTAACAGGTATACAGCTAAAATACCAAATATAAAATTAGGAAACCATACTGCAATAATAGGATCGAAGTTAGATTGCTCTGCCATAACACTAAAAACCTTATCAAAAAAGACGTAAACCATTGCAATAGCAATTCCAAATGCAAGGTTAACACCCATACCACCACGTCTTTTAACAGACGATACCGCAACAGCAATAATTGTAAGAATAAATATAGAAACCGGTAAACTCCATTTCTTTAGTTTTACGACTTCATAACGTCCAATATTTGAGGAACCTCTTCGTTTTTCAGCAGCAATAAAATCCAATAACTCACCATAAGATTTAGTCTCAGCGACATACTCGACTGGTGTTAAATCCTCTAACTCAAAGGAAAAATCCATTACTTTTCGTCTTACTTTTTCGACCGTTTCTACACCATTTTCAAAACTACGTTTCGAATAAGTCGTTAATACATAATTAGAATCTTTTTCGACATATCTTATATTGTCAGCAAAAATTTTGTACTTGAGTTCGTTACCTTCAAAATGCTCGTATGTAAATTTAAAACCAGAATTTGTCTTCGGCATAAAATTGTTCACATAGATGTAATCACTATCATTTATCTGCTGATATACTTCGTGTGTTTTCTGAATTTTTTTATTCTTTTTTAAATACTTAAACTTAAATTCATTGAATCCTTGACTTGCAATTGGCGATAAATACATTCCCAGAACTAAGGCAAAAGCAGAAACTAATGTTGCACCTATTAAATAAGGTCTTAAAAACCTTGTGAACGACACACCTGAACTTAAAAAAGCAACAATTTCTGTATTGTTTGCTAGTTTAGAAGTAAACCAAATTACAGATAGAAATAAAAATAAAGGAAATAAAAGGTTCGCAAAATAAACGGTAAAATCAATATAATAGGATGTTACTTCATCAAAAGGAGCTTTATTTTCTAAAATTTTACCTACTTTTTCTGCTAAATCAACTGTTATACCAATAGGTATAAACAACAGTAACATCATTAAAAATGTAAGCAAGTAGCGCTTTAATATGTACCAATCTAATATTTTCACGTACTATAGTCTCTTATCCATTTGTTTTACCATTTTTTCTTTCCATGCTCTAAAGTCACCAGCTATAATATGTTTTCTAGCTTCTCTAACTAACCATAAATAAAAACCTAGATTATGAATTGTCGCTATTTGCTTTCCTAACAATTCATTTACAGTAAATAAATGCCTCAAATAGGCTTTACTATATTCTGTATCTACAAACGTAATTGCCATCTCATCAATAGGCGAAAAATCATTTGCCCATTTTAAATTTTTAATATTTATTGAACCATGTGCTGTAAACAGCATGCCATTTCTAGCATTTCTTGTAGGCATTACGCAATCGAACATATCTACACCTAACGCAATATTCTCTAATATATTTATTGGAGTACCAACACCCATTAAGTAACGTGGTTTATCTTCTGGTAATATGCTACAAACAACATCAGTCATAGCATACATTTCTTCAGCTGGTTCACCTACAGATAATCCGCCAATTGCATTACCTTCTGCTCCGGCATTTGCAATATACTCTGCCGATTGTTTTCTTAAATCTTTATATGTACTACCTTGAACGATTGGAAAGAAGGTTTGTTCGTAATCATATTTAAAAGGTGTCTTTTTTAAATGTGTTATGCAACGTTCTAACCAACGATGCGTCATATGCATAGAACGTTTTGCATAATTATAATCGCAAGGATATGGAGTACATTCATCGAAAGCCATTATAATATCTGCCCCAATACTTCGCTGTACTTCCATTACATTTTCTGGGGTAAAGACATGGTAACTTCCATCAATGTGTGACTTAAATTTCACACCTTCTTCCTTTATTTTTCTGTTTGCAGATAAAGAATAAACTTGGTAACCGCCAGAATCAGTTAAAATATTTCGATCCCAATTCATAAATTTATGTAATCCACCTGCTTGTTCTAAAATTGTAGTCTGAGGTCTTAAGTATAAGTGGTAGGTATTCCCTAAAATAATATCTGGATTAATATCATCTTTTAACTCTCGCTGATGCACACCTTTAACTGATGCAACTGTGCCAACAGGCATAAATATAGGCGTTTCGATAACACCATGATCTGTCGTAATCTTCCCAGCTCTGGCCTTCGTTTCTTTATCGTTTGCTAATCTTTGAAATTTCATGTGTTATTACTTACTGTTTTACAGCGGACACATGTTGTTCGCAATTAATAATTCCTCTATATGATAATAATATCAGCATGCTCGTTTCATTTATAATAAGTCTGGTGGCAAATATAATTAACTCAATGCCATTCAATCTTAATTAAAAATAAAAATTGTTAGCAAATCCATAAAATCGTTAATAAATGAGTACTATCAATCTTTGATTGGCCTAAGTAAAAAGTTATTTTTGTCGAATTAAATTTAAGCAACACAACATGCCAAACATTAAAGAATTAGAAGATTTAACAACTCAGGTTCGTAGAGACATTTTACGAATGGTTCATAAGGTAAATTCTGGACATCCAGGTGGTTCCTTGGGATGCGCAGAATTTATTGTAGCCTTATACCAAGAGTTAATGGAAACCAATAGTGGTTTTGATATGGACGGAATCGGTGAAGATTTATTCTTTCTATCGAACGGTCACATCTCACCAGTATATTATAGTGTATTAGCAAGATCTGGTTATTTTTCAGTAGATGAATTAAATACGTTTAGATTAATCAATTCTCGTTTACAAGGTCACCCAACTACTCATGAAGGTTTACCAGGCATTCGAATAGCTTCTGGCTCATTAGGTCAAGGAATGTCAGTTGCAATAGGTGCTGCACAAGCCAAGAAACTAAATAATGACACTCATTTAGTGTATAGTTTACATGGTGATGGTGAATTACAAGAAGGACAAAATTGGGAAGCAATTATGTACGCTTCGGCAAAGAAAGTAGATAACCTGATTTCTACTATTGATTTAAATGGGAAACAAATTGATGGATCTACTGACGATGTTTTACCAATGGGAAGTATCAAAGGAAAATTTGAAGCTTTTGGTTGGACTGTTGTCGAAATAGAAGCAGGCAATAACATGGAAGCTGTTATTAAAGGTATGACAGAAGCAAAATCATTAACAGGCAAAGGAAAACCTATTTGTGTTCTATTAAAAACAGAAATGGGTAACGGAATTGATTTTATGATGCATACACATGCTTGGCACGGAAAAGCGCCAAATGACGAACAATTGGCAAAAGGATTGGCACAAAATCCAGAAACCTTAGGAGACTACTAATCATCAAATCAAAAAGAATAATGAAGACATATACATATACAGAAAAAAAAGATACAAGAAGTGGTTTTGGTGCTGGTTTAACAGAACTAGGTAGAACCAATCCAAATGTAGTTGCCTTATGTGCTGACTTAATTGGATCCTTAAAGATGGATCAGTTTATTGAAGAAAATCCAGAGCGTTTTTTCCAAGTCGGAATCGCAGAAGCGAATATGATGGGAATAGCTGCTGGTTTAACTATTGGAGGCAAAATACCTTTTACAGGAACCTTTGCTAACTTTTCTACAGGTAGAGTTTATGACCAAATCCGTCAATCTATCGCATATTCTGGAAAAAATGTGAAGATTTGTGCATCTCATGCAGGATTAACCTTGGGAGAAGATGGAGCAACACATCAAATATTAGAAGATATAGGATTAATGAAAATGCTACCAGGAATGGTCGTTATTAATCCTTGCGATTACAACCAAACAAAAGCTGCTACTATTGCTATTGCAGAATATGATGGCCCAGTATATTTAAGATTTGGAAGACCCTCTGTACCAATCTTTACACCAGCTGATCAAAAGTTTGAGATTGGCAAAGCTATTAAACTTACAGAAGGAACAGATGTAACTATTGTTGCAACTGGTCATTTGGTTTGGGAAGCTTTAGAAGCTTCTAAAGCGCTACATGAAGCAGGTATCTCTGCAGAAGTAATAAATATCCATACCATTAAACCATTAGATGACAAAGCTATATTGGATTCCGTAGCAAAAACAGGTTGTATTGTTACAGCAGAAGAACACAACTTTCTTGGAGGACTTGGAGAAAGTGTTGCTAGAGTCTTAGCACAACATAGACCGACACCTCAAGAGTTTATTGCTACTAATGATACTTTTGGCGAGTCTGGAACTCCTGCTCAACTTATGGATAAGTACGGATTAAATGGTGATGCTATTCAAAAAGCAGTAAAAACTGTAATGAAAAGAAAATAAGTTCATTTTTGGCAACATTTTTGATATCATATATAATTAATTTTAAAACGAACATTATGAAAAATATGAGAAATTCAATTATTACAGGTTTAGTAATTGCATTTGTAAGTTTGTCTGTAAATGCTCAAAATGGCAGCTCATTTGGTATTACAGGAGGTCTAAATTATGGGGCTAATGGAGATTATTTTGAATCTATAAGTGAAAATGCTAAAAATCCTGATCGTAATATTGGCTATCACATTGGTCTTTTTGGCAAATTAGGGAACAAGCTTTATTTTAGACCAGAACTCGTTTACACTGCGACTAAAAGTGATTATGACAGTAATGTTTTTGAAGTAAAAAAAATTGATGCACCTCTATTAGTTGGTATTAAAGTATTGGGTCCGGTAAGTATTTTTGGTGGACCATCACTTCAATATATTCTGGATTCAGAATTTGAAGGTATTGATATTGATAATATTGAAGATGATTTCTCTGTTGGACTAAATTTTGGTATTGGAGTTAACTTAAATAAAATTGGAATTGATCTAAGGTACGAAAGAGGTTTTAATAATAATGAGGCCACTTTTATTGATAATAATTTAGGATCTGATGTTACGAGTAAAATAGACACAAGACCAAACCAATTGATTTTGAGTTTATCAATAGCACTCTAAACTAAATAATAAAGAGTAAAAAAAAAGCCGCTGAATCAGCGGCTTTTTTTTTACTCTTTATTCAACTTCGTTTGTCTCAGTTTCTTCTGGGTCTAAATACTTTGGTATACCATTAGCACCAATATCATTTGTTGGATCACCATCACCATCTATATCTTCATTACTTGTAGCAACACCATCACCATCATCATCTAAATCAATATAATTTGGAAAACTGTCTTCATCAGTATCGTCATTATTAACATCTAAATCGCCATCTAAATCTTCTAGATATGTAGGGATGCCATCCGTATCATGGTCAGATACCTCATACTGTAATAATTCAAACTTAAAAATAAGGTTATCATAAGATGTTCCAGTACTGATACTAGAAAAATAAGCTAAACCAGAAGGTACAAACATAATACCTAATCCAAAATTACTATAGTTTACTATACCATTATCAATACTAAAATCGTCAGCAGCATTAAATGTAGGCATTACAAGTTGCCACGCTCTTATTGTTCCAAAAGACGTAAATCCATTTCCTACCAATGAAATATCAATTGGTGTTACTCTAGAATCAAATATATTTCCACCTACAACAGAGCTTCCTTCGTACCTTACACGTACTTCATCAGAAAAATTTGGTGCTCCGCCTTCACCTTGGTTTAATCTTAAGGTGTAATACTTATAATCCACATCGAAAAACTCAGTTTCATGTGTTTCTACCGCGTCAATAAGTAACGTATTCTGGTCTGGATCTGGCATATCTAAATAATTGCCTTCATCATCCTGCGGTAACTTAGTAACAATTATATCAGAATACTTCTGATTAGAACCAGATTCGAAAAAACTAGAGTTAAAATAATGATGTTCTAAGTAATCTACTAAAGTAGAATCATCTACAATTTGTTGTTCAGTTCGATCTCTTTCTTCATAAGTTACAGTAGGATCATCATCTTTTTCACAAGAAACAAAGACCGTAACAAGTGCTAAAAAATAAAGACCTAAATTTAAAGTTTTAATTTTCATAGAATTTTTTATTTCTTATATAAATCTACCACAGATTTTATATACCATTCATTATTGCTTAATAATTAGGCGCAAGATACAATAATATAATATTTTTGTACAATAAGATTAACGTAGTTTTTAGTTAAAATATATGCGAATTGATAAATATTTATGGTGTGTACGTTATTACAAAACACGCAATATTGCTACACAAGCATGTAAAAAAGGTCATGTAAAGATAAATGGTGCTGTAACTAAACCATCTAAAGAGGTTTATTCTACTGATAAAATTGAATTACGTAAAAATCAAATTACATATCAATTAACAGTAAATGATTTGCCACCTAACCGCGTTGGTGCAAAACTGGTTGACATTTACAGAATAGATACAACACCTAAAGATGCATTTGAAGCACAAGAACTTTTAAAATACAGCAGAGATTATTATCGAAAAAAAGGAACTGGAAGACCAACAAAAAAAGACCGACGCGATATTGATGATTTTTATGAAGAAGAATGAACTAAATAAAAATTTCTGGGAAGAACGCTATGCTAACAATAATATTGGCTGGAATATAGGCTATCCTTCCACTCCATTAAAACAATACATTGACCAAATTGAAGATAATACTCTAAAAATATTAATTCCTGGAGCTGGCAATAGTTATGAAGCGGAATATCTATGGAATCTAGGATTTAAAAACATTTTTGTAGCAGATATTGTAAATCAACCTTTAGAAAATTTTAAGCAAAGAGTGCCAGAGTTTCCAGCCAGTCAATTACTTAATATTGATTTTTTTGAATTAGAAGATAGTTTCGATCTCATATTAGAGCAAACTTTTTTCTGTGCACTTAACCCAAATCTTAGGCAGAACTATGCTGAACAAATGCATCGACTATTAAAACCTAATGGAAAACTAGTTGGTTTACTATTTAATTTTGAACTCACTGCATCAGGACCACCTTTTGGAGGAAGCATTTCAGAGTATCATTCCCTTTTTGAAAATAAATTTGAAATTAGACATTTAGAAAATGCGATTAATTCAATAAAAGAAAGACAAGGTAATGAACTGTTTTTTATCTTTGAAAGCCCATAAAGGGCATTAGGCAAACTTTGATTTTTGCCAAACAATAATAACTTAGCTGCAAAACAGTAATTGATTATAATTCTAATTATGTAAAAACATCCTATGGCATTAACAAAAAATACAATTTTAAGTCACAAAGAGATTGAACATAAAATTAAGCGTATTGCTTACCAAATTTATGAAAGTAATGTTGATGAAACGGAACTAATTATTGCTGGTATTGACAGTAATGGCTATAGACTGGCAAAGAAGATTAAGAATAACCTTGATAAAATATCTTCAATAGAATCAAAATTATGTAAAGTTATTATAGACAAGGTTGCACCAACAAATCCTATCATTACTTCTATTAACAAAGAAGACTATACGAATAAATCAATTGTTCTGATTGACGATGTATTAAATTCTGGAAGTACTTTAATCTATGGTATTAAACATTTTTTAGACGTACCACTTAAACAATTTAAAACTGCAGTTTTGGTTAACAGAAATCATAAAAAATTTCCTGTAAAAGCAGACTTTAAAGGTATTTCTTTATCTACTTCTCTTTATGAACATGTGCATGTTAATCTTTCTAAGCAGCCCTATGAAGCTTATCTAGATTAGGTTAACTAATATGTCTTCTAATACGTCTTTCAGTGTTTTATCATCAGTATTAATAATAAACTCTGCATTATTATAATACTGAACACGTTCAAAAAGATGCTTACCTATAAATTCTAATAATTCGTCCTCAGAATTTATATGACTTATCAACGGACGTTTTTCTCGCTCTGTAAATAAACGTTCTGCTAAAAGCGGGATTGACAGTTTTAAATAGACTAAGGCAACATTTTCATTCTTAGTTAACATGTCTATATTATTAGAATAACATGGTGTACCACCACCCAAGGCTAATACTAGATTGTGTGAAGTGTCAATTAATTCTTTTAAATATTGAGTTTCTTTTTTTCTAAAATAAATTTCACCTTTGGTTTTAAATATTTCAGATACAGCAGCATTTTCTTTATCCGATATATAATCATCTAAATCTAAGAAACTCAAATTAAGAACTGTAGCCAATTCCTTCCCAATAGTTGATTTTCCAGATCCCATATACCCCATTAAAACTACAATCATAAAGCTTACAATTTGATTATTAAATCTATACGCTAATAGACAACAAAAAAACGAAAATTTAAATTAAAAAAGTGTTGTTTTATTAATTAAACATTTTATATTTGCACCCTCGTTAGAGAAAAACATTATGACCAGTTAGCTCAGTTGGTAGAGCATCTCCCTTTTAAGGAGAGGGTCCTGGGTT
>ERZ1048872.1361-NODE-1361-length-20671-cov-10.207169_pt1 | contig 20671 bp, 24 predicted proteins | sample MGYA00383100_ERZ1048872 | MGnify/ENA primary metagenome ERZ1048872 (study PRJEB29581, sample SAMEA5548370) | metagenome | biome: marine; feature: coastal; material: water | depth 50 m | study: Short-term variability in the microbial, nano- and picoplankton...
AACCTTCTTCACGTAACGCTTTACACGCTTGCGCGCCTGAATAATCAAACTCACAGGCTTGACCAATAACAATGGGTCCTGCACCTAAGATCAAGATAGTTTTTAAATCAGTTCTTTTTGCCATGTCTTTATTCTCTCTTGTCTGTAGGTTTAAGCTTGCGTTGCTTTGTATTCGTTAATCAAGTCGATGAAATGATCGAATAACGGTGCGGCATCATGTGGACCAGGGCTAGCTTCTGGGTGACCTTGGAAACTAAATGCAGGCTTGTCAATGCGATGGATACCTTGCAACGAACCATCAAATAAAGACTTATGCGTTGCACGCAAATTCGCTGGTAAATTGTCTTCATCAACAGCAAAACCATGGTTTTGCGAGGTGATCATAACCACATCGCGGTCAATATCTTTAACCGGATGGTTAGCGCCATGATGGCCAAATTTCATTTTGATGGTTTTTGCGCCACTGGCTAAACCAAGTAATTGATGGCCTAAACAAATACCAAAAACAGGGATATCTGTGGTTAAAAACTCTTTAATAGCTGAAATCGCATAATCACATGGCTCAGGGTCTCCCGGTCCATTTGACAAGAAGATACCATCAGGGTTCATTGCTAATACTTCGCTTGCTGATGTTTGGGCTGGTACTACGGTAAGTTTACAGCCTCTGTCTACTAACATGCGCAAAATATTGCTTTTCGCACCAAAATCATAGGCAACAACGTGAAAGTCAAAGTTTTCTGGTTCAGAGAAACCTTCGCCCATGGCACTGCCCAATGACCAGCTACCTGAAGTCCACTGATATTGCTCTTTAGTAGACACGACTTTTGCCAAGTCCATACCCTTTAAACCAGGGAATGCTTTAGCTTGAGTAAAAGCATTATCTTGTGCTGCTTGTAAGCTTTCATCACTGGCATCATCAAGGGTTAAGATACAACCATTTTGAGCGCCTTTTTCACGTAAAATTCGTGTTAGCTTACGGGTATCAATATCAGCAATACCTAAAATATTATTTGTTTTAAGGTAATCACTTAAACTTTGTTCATTTCGAAAGTTGCTGGCTAATAGAGGTAAATCGCGGATCACTAAGCCTTTGGCTACAATAGTGTCCGACTCCTTATCTTCACAGTTTGTACCTGTATTACCAATATGTGGGTATGTCAGGGTGATAATTTGCTCTGCATATGAAGGATCGGTAAGAATTTCCTGATAACCTGTCATTGACGTGTTAAATACCACCTCACCAACAGCCGTTCCCTGTGCACCAATCGCGGTGCCTTTAAATACGGTACCGTCTTCAAGTACCAAAATAGCAGATATAGCCAATGTAACCTCCAAAAAGAAGAAAGAAACCTAAGGTTTCAACATTAAAACAGCGTAAAACTGTCTTAAAATAAACACAAAATTTGCACATAAAAAATGTCAAAAACCGGCTTTTCGCTAAATTTTTGACAAAATCCACTCATTTTACGCTTGTAGGTTTCTTTCGTCTAGTAAAAATTGTAAAAACTCGTACTTTTATGTAATTTAAACTCTTTTCATGACCAAGCAGTCAAAAACAACAGTTATCTAATTTTTTAGACCAAGTACGTCTTGCATATCATAAAAGCCAGCTGGTGCGTCATTTAACCAAAAAGCTGCTCGCATCGCCCCTAAAGCAAAAGTCATGCGTGAGCTGGCTTTATGCGTAATCTCTATTCGTTCACCTAAGTCGGCAAAAAAAGCCGTATGCTCGCCAACAATATCTCCTGCTCTTACGGTAGCAAAACCTATGGTTTCTCTATCTCGCTCATCAGTGATGCCTTCTCGACCATAAACAGCACATTTGTTGAGATCGCGTCCTAAGGTATCGGCAATCACTTGCCCCATTTTAACCGCAGTACCTGATGGCGCATCTTTTTTGAATCTATGATGTGCTTCAAAAATTTCTATATCAGTATAGTCGCCAATTGCCTTTGCTGTTACTTCCAGCAGCTTAAACATCAAATTAACACCAACAGAAGTATTAGGTGCTAAAACAACAGGCATAGTTTCACCAGCTGTTTCAATAAGTTGAACTTGCGCGTCGCTAAAGCCTGTCGTACCGATAACCAGAGCTTTATTATGCTGATTACACCAGTTGATATTTTCTAATGTCGTTTCAATTGAAGTAAAATCAATATAGACATCAGCATCAGTTAATTGGTTTAACTGTGTCGAGGTTGTTAAGCCAATAGCACCTATTCCTGCTAGCTCACCTAAATCGAAGCCTGAAAATGATGAACTTTCGCGAACACTGCCACCTATAAGTTCAATACTTTCATGTTCGTGGGCTGCTTGAATAAGATTTCGACCCATGCGGCCACTACAGCCTAATATGGCTACTTTAACTTTCATGATGTTTCTCTTTTAAATATGTTTAATGCTATTTCAATTAACTGGCTTTTAGTGAAAATGAATGAGGTAATGATATAGAGTTAGCTAACTCATGGGAAACTACATTAATAATTTTTAATGCTTGATTAGTTGCTTCTGCACTATCTGTACTGACGATACTAATATGGTAGAAGGCACTAAAATCAGCAAATACTTGGCTGTTGCCGTCTAAAAAATCCCAATCAACGCAAGCAAGGAGTAAATTATCGTTTATTTGCATATAACTAGCTTTTTGAGCAATTATTTTACTAGTGTTTGCTTGTTGTAGTTGTTCAAAAATATCATTGAACTCTTGTCTACATTGATCTGCATGGGTGAGTAGAATAATTCTATCCGGCGTATTTAACGTACAAGGCAAGTGATAACAAGCACACACTTTATCAAGATTATAAGCTTCAAAAGCGGCCAAGTATTGACTAAATAACGCTTCGATGTTTTGTTTTAATATATCTGTCATAGTTTGGCCATAATAGAATCAAAAAAAAAGCCCTCAAATGAGGGCTTTAAAAATCACTAAATTAGCTAACAATGCTAAGTAATTCCACATCAAATACCAATGTAGCATAAGGAGGAATAGCACCTTGTGAACCTTGCTCACCGTAAGCTAAGTTGTAAGGAATAGTTAATTTCCACTTGCTGCCTTCAGTCATTAACTGTAATGCTTCAGTCCAACCAGCAATAACGCCACCTACTGGGAATTCAGCCGGTTGACCACGGTCAACAGAGCTATCAAAAACATCGCCATTAGCAAATGTGCCGTGGTAGTGGACACGAACAGTGCTTGCAGCTGATGGTTTTTCACCTTCGCCCGTAGCAATGACTTCATACTGTAAACCAGATTCAGTTACTGTCACTTCATCACGCTTAGCATTTTCAGCTAAAAAGGCTTCGCCTTCAGCCGAAGCTTCTTTAGCAGCTGCTTGCTCTAGCTCTTGCATTTTTTTAGAAACTACAGAGAAGGCTTCGTTTAAATCTTCGTCAGATACTTGGCTTGCAGCATTAGCTAATGCATCGGCAATACCTGCTTGCACAGCAGTAATATCAAACTCTTTAAAAGGGTTATTACGTAATTGATCACCAAGTTGACGACCTACACCATAGCTTACACGTTGTTCAATAGTTTCAAATGTATTTTCAGACATATCTTTCACTTACTTTATTAATAAATAGGGAATTAAAAATTTGCGCAATTCTAGCATAAGTGAAAGTCAAGATCACCAGATATTTAGCCATCTAAACATCTACACCCAAACCACCTTTAGATGCAGGGTTCAGCTGGAATTAGAAACGTTTTTAGACAAGGCATTGATTGTAGAGAATGGTTACTCCCTTATCAAAATCAATAACGCAGCATAAAACGTTTCTAAACCAGCCCTTTGGGGACGACTGAGCAAAACATGCTCATCGTTGCATCTGTTTTTAAGGGAACAACCATTAATAAAAAGATGCGCCTTGAACATGATTCGCTCAGGCGCCATGAAACTGCATCTAAAGGTGGCTTGGGTGTTGATTGACAGTCGCTTTTTAGTTTATATAATGCGAGTATTAAATACAGCTAAAAATAACAAGAAAAACATTTATGAACACACCTTCTGCAGAAGAGCACTCTCACGAAAATGAGAAAAAACTAATAGCTTTACTTCCCTTTGCTGTATTTCTTGGCCTATTTTTAGGGACAGGCATCATTCTCACCATGCAAGGAGCCGATTTTGCTTTTTATCAACTCCCTGCCAGCATTGCCATAATCCCAGCCATTTTTGTCGCGCTGTACTTAGGAAAAGAATCTATTGATAAACAAATAGGTCAATTTATTAGTGGTGCTGGTCACGCAAATATTATGACCATGTGCGTAATTTATTTGCTTGCTGGTGCATTTGCCGTAGTTGCTAAGGCTACAGGGAGTGTTGATGCCAGCGTGCAATTGGGTCTTGCTATTTTTCCAGCTTACTTGCTATTGCCTGGATTATTTTTAGTGGCAGCATTTTTATCAACCGCCATGGGAACATCAATGGGCACTATTGCTGCCATTGCTCCCATTGCTTTGGGCTTTATAGATTCAGCAGGCATAGACGCAGCCTTAGTGGCTGGCTGCTTGCTCTCTGGCGCTATTTTTGGTGATAACTTATCAATTATTTCTGACACCACTATCGCTTCAACACGCAGCCAAGGCGCACATATGAAGGATAAATTTAGAGTTAACTTTAAATTTGCCGTTCCTGCAGCCCTCATTTGTTTGATTATTTTTGCTGTCATGGGGCAAAGCATTAATTACGAAATGGCCAGTGAAGCCGCCTTTGTCGGTCTTATTCCATATATTGTTATTCTAGTATTAGCATTATCAGGAGTGAATGTCTTTGTGGTTTTAGTGTTAGGCATACTATTGTCCGCAATTATTGGTATGCTAACTAATGACTATCAATTATCGGCTTGGATCAACGATATCAATACTGGCTTTGCCAGCATGCAAGATATTTTTATTTTAGCTTTGTTTATTGGTGGTTTAAGTGAGTTAGTTCGTCAACAAGGCGGATTAGCAGCATTAACACAATTGATTGAGACACTCGCTCGAAAATCAAGTCCAAATAATAAGAAACGCGCAGCAGGTCTTGGTATAGCGGGCTTAACATTCTGTTGTAACTTCTTCACCGCTAACAACACCGTTTCTATTATTATTACAGGGGAAACAGCGAAAGATTTGGCAACTGATGGCGAATTAACACCGGCACAGTCGGCTAGTTTACTAGATATATTTGCGTGTATTAACCAAGGTTTATTACCTTATGGCGCACAAGCGTTGTTGTTAGGCACAACGATAGGTATTTCACCACTAGCCGTTGTTTCACATTCAATTTATCCAATAATATTGCTATTTACCGCTAGCTTTGCCTTTTGGCGAATGACTAAAGCTTAGCTTTTAAATCAACTAGGGTAGAGCTATTTTTTTTGACATCATATATATCGCTAGGCTCAAAACCTAGCGTCACATGAAGGTCTTTATCGCTCAGTAAGAAGCGCTGACGTATAAGTTGGGCGTCACTACTTTGGGCAACAACAAAGTAGCTACGTTTTTCTGCTTTCTCTGCTTTCCCTAGTCCTAATAAAGTCACTCGCAGGTGAGATGAAAAATTTATATTAGTAGACGCATTTAACAGTTGCTCGATAAGTTGTTTATCTACATGTTGGTATTCGATGGGGTTTATCAAGGTCATATGAAATGATTGATGATCACGCGCTGCCTGATTAGTACGATATCTCTCAAAATCATCCGCTAAAATAGCTTTTAGCTGCGATAAATAAGGTAGTAACTCAGCGCGGCTAACTAATGCCCCTATATATACTTGCCCTTGGCTATCTGATAGTTTAGTTATCTGTAAACTAAGATTTTTTACTTGATGAGAATTGACCTCTTGTTGGTTTAGCATTTTTAACGCTTTGGCTTGTTGCGGTGTTATTTTTGGCATACCTTGGCTCGGCTGTGCTGATACTAATAAAGGGGCGACATAACAACAGATAAAAAAACAAGAAAAAATCCTTAAGGTTACCTCCTTACACTTAGCTCTCTTTAATAAAGACATCATGACTTCCCCTTATTAGTGTCAACAATGTTTGGATAGTTATGCTTTGCCAGCAAAGCGACTAATTCCTCTTCAGTGAGCACTGCTACACCGAGATCTTGCGCCTTAGTTAACTTTGAGCCTGCTTTTTCACCCGCCACTAAAAAGTGTGTTTTTGCCGAAATACTACCCGAAACTTTTGCACCTAATGATTGTAATACCGATTTTGCTTCACTTCGCCCCATTTGGCTTAAAGTTCCTGTTAATACAAAAGTTTGCTCTGCCAATGGTAGTTCATCAGCGCTCTTAATAACAATATTAGGCCAAGTCATTATGGCATCTAATGCTGAAACCACAACCGAGTTATGCTCCTCTTTGAAAAAGTTGACGATGTTTTTAGCAACAATTTCGCCAACATCATCAACTTGCTGCAACGCTTCAAAGCTTGCACTTTGTATTGCTGATAAAGTACAGAAATGGTTAGCTAAATTAGCGGCTGTCGCCTCCCCTACTTCGCGAATACCTAAGCCATAAATAAATTTTGCTAAGCTGGTATTTTTCGCTTTTTCCAGCGCAGTAATTAAATTTTTAGCCGACTTTATCCCCATGCGATCCATAGTACTGATATCAACTTCGGTTAAGTTAAATAAATCAGCAGGGGTATTAATCAAATTCTCATCAACGAGTTGTTCAACTAATTTATCACCTAAGCCATCAACATCATGGGCTTTGCGTGAAGCAAAATGCTTTATCGCTTCTTTACGTTGTGCCTGACAAAACAGTCCCGCAGTACAGCGCAGCACTGCTTCGCCTTCTGCTTTAGCAACTTTTGAACCACACACTGGGCAGACGGGGGGAAATACAACATCCATAGCACCGTCAACACGTTTATCTAACACCACCGAAACAATTTGTGGGATCACATCTCCTGCGCGGCGAATAACGACAGTATCTTTTATTTTTAAACCTAAACGCTCAATCTCATCTTGATTGTGTAAAGTAGCATTAGACACAGTAACACCACCAACGAATATTGGCTTTAAACGTGCTACTGGCGTAATTGCTCCCGTGCGGCCAACCTGAAACTCAACCTCTTCAACAGTCGTTAACTCTTCTTGTGCCGGAAATTTATAAGCAATAGCCCAACGAGGTGCACGGGCGACAAAGCCGAGTTTTTCTTGCAGAGAAATATCGTCTACTTTCAGTACGGTACCGTCAATTTCATAACTTAACCCATCACGTTTAGTAAGAATATCTTGATAAAACTCTTGTACTTTTTGCTGATCATCGAGTAATCGTACTTCTGGGCACATAGGTAAGCCTAAGGCTTTAACCTGACATAAGCGCTGATAATGTGAAGGTTGTAAGAATGGCTGCCCTTTCAGTACTAATCCTTCTGGAGATAAATCTCCAACAAACCCCAAGCCGTAAGCATAAAAGGCTAAGTTTCGTTTAGCGGTAATTTTAGAGTCTAATTGGCGTAAACTGCCAGCGGCAGCATTACGCGGGTTCGCAAAAGCTTTTTCACCTTTCTTTTTTGCAATGTCGTTTAAATGCTCAAAACTGGCTTTTGGCATGAATACCTCACCACGCACTTCAATCACATCAGGGTAATCAATACCGCTTTCACCAATAAGCTTTAAAGGGATGGATTTAATGGTACGGATATTTTCGGTGATATTTTCTCCCGTACTGCCATCACCACGTGTTGCCGCTTGTACCAAAAGGCCTTGCTCATAACGTAAGCTAACCGCTAAGCCATCAAGTTTAGGCTCAGCGCATATAACAATACTTTTATCACTAGCTAACCTGTCTTGAATGCGTTTAACAAAAGCTTGCCATTCATCCGTTGAAAAAACATTATCAAGGGATAACATCGGCACTTGATGACTTACTTGGCTAAAAGCCTTAAGCGGTTGACCGCCCACCTTTTGACTTGGTGAGTAAATCGTTTTCAACTGCGGATGTGCTTGTTCAACTGCAAGTAATTCTCGCATCAACCTATCGTATTCAGCATCAGGAACGCTTGGCTGATCAAGTACATAATATTGATGATTGTACTGATTAATTTGACTATGAAGTTGTTTTACTTTTTCACTTAGACTTTGTGATGGTTCAATTGTTGACATGGGTGGTTAACTCAAAGGAGGCGGAAATAGCCTTAATAGAGCCAGAGTTTAACTTGTTAGATCAAACACTGGCTGAAAAAAGTAGATAATTGGTTATTCAGCACAGGCTAAGCGGTACTGTCTATCAAACTCACGAATTCTGCTAACATAATGCTGCTCAGCTTGTTTAGTTAACACATTTCGTTTGTCATCTAGTATTTGAGCATTAAACTCTGCGGCTAATTGCTTGGCTGCTGCTAACATTTGCTCAAAGGCCGCAAAGGCATCAACCGCATTGGGCAATGCCATAAATAAACTCACTCCTTGAGTTGCAAATGTTTCCATGGCATCTAAATCAAAGGAGCCTGGATTTAACATATTAGCCAAGCTAAAACTAATACCGCCATTACCTGCGTTGTCTTGGTGGCGATGAAAAATATCCATTTCGCCGTACTTCATACCCAGTGTTAATAAACTAGGTAATAAAACAGCGCCGGACATAAGCTGATTAGCGGGCATAACGACACTCAAAATTATGATCTGAGGTTCTATGTCGGGCGTTATTTTTTTTTGCGGTTGAGCATGTGATTGCTCATTATTAATACTTGAGTCTTGCTGGTCATTTTGACTATTATCGTCAATTTCAATACCGTCACCAAAATTAATTTCCATTTGGTTACGCTTGATTTCAGCCTGCGCTGACTTTGTTTTGCTTGGCTTCTTTCTTACCGGTGCTTTTTTGGCTTTCTTTACATCAGGCTTAGCTTGAGTCACGGGTTGTTGATAAAGAGGCTCAAGAATAATTTCTTCAGGCTCTTGAGGGGGTTCGCTTTTTTCTTGAGGGGGCTCTATTGCGATCTCATGCTCTGGCACCTGTTCTTGAGACGTAACATCAGGGTAAGAGTCTTCGTCTTGGCCAGACTCTAAATGACTGATTTCTTCAAGGCTAATCGCTTGTTCAAAGTCTTGTTCACTCTTTACTTCTGGCTCGTTTTCTTGCTTTAAAACTTTAACCTGTCCAACACCGTCTTGATCAAAGCCTTTGCCGTCAAAATCACGTTCTATCGGTTTTACTTGTTCTTTGCTAGTTTTTAATTTATAAGGATTTTTCTGTTTTCTAATAGTCCATAAACCATGAATAAAAATAGCAGCAATGACTACACCGCTGATAATGATTAATGCGTTTCTGAAGGTATATTCCATTTACTTATGCCTGTTTTGTGCGAGATTTTTATTATTTTTTGACTGGAGATTCGTGCCAGCCATGGAAAAATTATAACAAAGATAACTTTAACAGAAATAGTGGTATTTTGTAACAAGTTAGTGCTGTAATTACATTTAAGCTGAGTTTATAATCAGCCTATTAATATCAAGACGTTACTATTTTTAAATGCCCCATTCTGCTAGAAATAATTTATATTCATCAAATCAGCCATTAGCCCAAAGTGGTGCAGGCTATTTATTCAAAGGTTTTGAGCTTATCCGGCTTAAAGGCATTCGGCGCTTTGTTTTCATCCCTTTATTGATTAATTTAATACTCTTTAGTGGCGCATTTTATTTCATGTTCATTGAACTTGAGCACTATATGGCGCTTTTAATGGGCTGGTTACCTGATTGGCTAGACTGGCTTAGTAATATTTTATGGCCACTGGCTGTGGTGACAATTTTAGTTATATTCTCCTTTTTATTTAGCACTGCCGCCAATTGGCTAGCCGCTCCCTTTAATGGCCTGTTATCTGAAAAAATTGAAAATATACTGTTAGGACAATCAGCAACAGGCGGCAGTATGCTTGATGTTGTTAAAGATATCCCCAGAACGCTCGGTAGAGAATGGAAAAAACTTTGCTATTATTTACCAAGAGCCATCGGCTTTTTTCTAATTTTATGGATATTACCTGTAGTTGGGCAAATCATTTGGTTTTTATTTATTTCATGGATGATGGCAGTACAATATAAGGATTATCCGTTTGATAACCATAAAATTCCTTTTTCTGTTATGAAACAAGCATTAAAACAACACCAAGGCTTAAGTTATAGTTTTGGTATTACTGTTGCGGTGTTTGCTATGATCCCAATTATAAACTTGGTAATTATGCCTGTGGCAATTTGCGGTGCTACGGCCTTATGGGTAGATCATTATAGAGATAACTCATTATCAAGTTGAATGAATGTCGCACTATGATTAAAAATCATATATATTTAATGTAGTTAAGCTAAAACAACAGGAATTGATCACATGCCAACAACACAAACAAGTAAATACTCATTATTAGCTGGTGCTGTTTTATTTACCCTAAGCTCAATGGCGTTAGCAAATAATGAATCAAATCCTGTTTCAATTCCTATGATGGATAATGCGCAAGTATTTGCTGACTTCACTGATGATATGCCCGCGGTATTAAATTACTTCACCCGTGCAACTGAAGAGCAAGTGATTGAGTTTTACCAACAACAGTTTGACGATGCTATTTTTCAAGAAAGGAAGCGTGGTCGCTTAACACTCACATACCAGCGAGCTAATCAAATGATGCGTGTGGTTATTTCTCAGCAAAACAATAAGCGTCAAGTGGATGTCATTGTTGAGCAAGTTCAAGAATAGCCTTGCAGCAAAGCGCTATTAAAAACGTATAATAATGCAAGAATTGTTAATACAAATCAGGCGATGTGCTCTATGTAAACAAAGTTTACCCTTTGCTCCAAAACCCATTCTACAAGCAAGCCCACAAAGTAAAATATTGATTGTTGGTCAAGCGCCCGGTGTAAAAACTCATGAAAAAGGTATCCCTTTTGATGATCTCAGTGGCGATAGATTAAGAGCTTGGATAGGGGTCGATAAAAACCAATTTTACCAGCCAAATAACTTTGCCATTATTCCCATGGGATTTTGCTACCCAGGTCGTGGAAAATCAGGTGACTTACCCCCTATACCACTTTGCGCAGAAACGTGGCGAGAGCAACTACTCGCACAACTTGAACAGATAGAATTAACTATTATCTTAGGTAAATACGCCATCAATTGGCATTTACACTCGAGTGCACCAATCACTAAATTAGCACAACAATGGCAAAGTTTATTATCATCTAAACAAGTAGTGCTGCCTCACCCAAGCCCAAGAAACAACCGTTGGCTTAAACGTAATGACTGGTTTGAAAAAGATGTCATTCCTACGTTACGATCAAAAGTGAGGGATGTTTTAGCTCAGCGCTGATCACAGTTCATCCAAAAGAGACATGATCCACTGAGCATTGTCGCTAATAAACTTTTTATCGGCATTACTAGTACTTGCCATTGCTAACTTCATCGTTTTCATATTTTTTTCTATATCCGCAAGTTGCACTTTCATTTCATCAATCATTGAGCTCGGTACATTTTTCGCTTTCATTTGCGCAATATTACTCTTAAGCATCTGAGCCATCGACTCAAAATTCATACCTTGAGGCATATTTTGCATTTGATATGACATCATCCCTCCCATTAATCGCATCGTGACATCATAATACTGTTCAAGGCTGGTAAATTTAGAGTCGGCTAAAATGGATTGGATCTTAGGGTAAGCTTTTGAGCTTTTAAGCTGAGCAATGATTTTCTTAACTTGAGAAATATCACTGTTATCAAGCGACGCAGTTAACTCAGGATAATCAGCTTCTAACCCTTGCCATTGTTGTGAAACTTGTTGAAACGAGGTTAACAGCTCTTTTGTTAAAACTTGCTTCCCTTGGCTAGTAAAGGGGAATAGCATTAATACCATAGCAAAAAATAGACTTGTCTTTTTCATGTTACTATCCTTTTATGTTGAGTACGTCTATAAACCTGTATAAATCTTAGTCTATACTGGCACATTCTGACAGTTGTGAAAAAACCACCAACAACACTAAAGGGAATAGTATCAAAAAAAGAAACTTCGCATAAAGCAAAGGGAGTACAACTGAGACCGCAATAGCCAAGGCGCTGAATAACATAAGCTTTTTATGACGTTTGGCAAAAGAAAATGCTGAAGCAAAGTTAGCCACTACACCGTTATTTTCAATTTTAGAAAATAAACATGGCAGCACACCTATAATCAATGACAATAAAGCAAAGAAGCATGCTAGCGCTATATTAAACCAATAAAATTCAACGGATAAGTCTGCTCGATTTTCTACCGTTATATTAAACGCTTTAGCCAAAAATGAATTTTGATCCACATATAAACTGTATAAAGCAATAGCATCCGTCATCCATATTAAAAAGCATAACAGTTGCACCACAACAACCAAGGCAACATTTCCTAAAAAAGAACTCAATTTTAATGCCGAATCTGCGCTAATTTTTTTATCAAAAATTGGCTGTATTACTAAACTAACCAGAGGAATAAATAAAATAAAGCCTGCGCAAAAAGAAATAAACATGGCATCTAAACTATAACTAGATAAATAAAACCTTATAACTTCTGCAAGACTAAAAATAATCAAGGTAGACAATAATAACAGCGCATAGCTAACAATTTTCATTGGAGAAATAGCAAGTTTAGTTAACAAAATAAATTTTCTGTTTAGCTCAGTTATTTTTACTCTACTGTATAATTTAGACAGCAATATTGATATACGTTAAGTTATTAAAAATGATATATGCACACATAATTAAATTTGCTGCAAGCAGACGGTGACTGATATTTTATGGTAAACTCAGCGATTACATTACGCAGGCTTAAGCCGTAGCGAGCAATTTACTCCTCCCTTTATTTTAGGTACTCCCATGAGAAAAACATTTTCATTAACCCATGAAAAAATTAAAACCCCACGACTTATCGACTCAATTAAACATGAAGTAAAAAAGTATCTGAAAAGAGAGCGAAACAAAAAGCTACCTGAAGGTGTCGATTTTTGGGATTTTGATTGCAAATACGGTCATAAAGAAGAGTCTGCAGAGGTTGTTCATGTTTCAGCGCTAAACAAAAGTATTGATGATGCCGCCCAGCATGAACTTGCTAGCTTTTATATCGAAATTTTAGCGAAGCCTGGTTACAGAACGCCAAAACCATTAGCAGAAGAAGAATAAAAGCTTATTTATAAATATTGTTTGCGTACATTGCTTTACCACTAATCGTATTCCTGATGATAAAGATCACCACCAAGCTAAATGTGGTAAATGTCAGCAAGCAATTTACCTTTCAAAGCCTGTTGAGTTAACGAGTAATACTTTTTACCCGTTTATCGAGCGTAATAATCTTGCTGTTGTTGTCGATTTTTGGGCCCCATGGTGTGCCCCTTGTCAAAACATGACACCCGTTTTTAGCAAGGTCGCGCAATCATCGCCATCTTTGCTGTTTGCCAAGGTAGACACGGAGCAAGTTCAACAAATAGCTGCTGATGCCAATATTCGCAGCTTACCTACATTAGTATTTTTTCATCATGGAAAAGAAGTTGATATAGTTTCAGGTGGCCTTAACTAAGTTCAAATGAAACAGTGGCTCATAGGGTGTGTACAAAAGCTTTCTTAGTAAACCAAGCACACCTAAATTGTCTAATAAGCTTAAAACCTTGCTAAAAAGGTTTTTAGCTAGCTGTTGAATCACGCTGAGGTTTTTTAGGGATAAAGAACTCGCAAGCCTGCCTTGTTGCAATAGTAGGCTGGTCCCAAGCGCCACAAACATCCTTTTGATTTTCGGGTGTTCGGGTGAACTGTTGACATTTTCCGCATCGACTCATGGTTAGCTCCATTACAATAAATTAATCAACAAGATAAGACTTATTGATTTGTTGATATTCTAGCAATGAAAAGCGATGCTGGTTTTGATTGATATCAACTGGGGCTAATTCTTACGTTAAATTGATATAGGGTGAGTTAAAGTTTTTACCCTAGTAATAACTTTCAAAGCACTATATGTGACGGCCCATACCATTATCGAATAAAACTAACTGGTTAATAGTAGCACAAGCACTATACTCTAGGTAGGTCAAACATAACGTGGAGGTTACTATGACTATTTCTACTCGGCTTGACTCCTATTTAACAGCGCACAATATAGACTTTCAAGTCATTGAACATGATCACAGTGCTAGCTCTGTCGGCAGTGCTATCACAGCTAGTATTCCCTTAAACCAAATAGCGAAAGCTGTGATTTTAAAAGATCATGAAGATAGAAAACTGATGGCTGTTTTACCCGCTAAAAACAAGGTTAGTCTTTCTGCCATTAATGATCATTTGATGGGCAGTTATAAACTACTTAAAGAACAAGAAATTTATCAAATGTTTAACGACTGTGAACATGGCGCTATTCCACCGGTTGGTGAAGCCTATAATATGCAGATGATATGCGATGAAATGCTAGATACATTAGATTATGTGTATATAGAAGCCGGAGATCACCGGAAATTGTTGCGTATCAGCCATGAAGATTATGAAACTATCGCTGCAAACAGTAAGCATCTTCGCTTTAGTAGCGAAGTAATTCATTAATGGTATTTACAAAAAGTATAATAACCAAGAATATTTGAAGGCCTCTGTAGGGCCTTCATTACCTCAAGCACATCAAATTGTAGTTATAAGCAAAAACATAAACTTTACTGTTAACCTTATCTAAAATAAAACCATTGATGATAAAAATTAAAAAACTAGCCCTATTTAACTATTGACCTAATAGTCATTTATTTGGGTTTATATTTTCAGAAGTGTATGTTGATCAAAGAAACGTAAGTATTTTTTGGTAGCGGGATCATATTCGCGCTATAATTTGTAAAAATATTATTTTTGTACAAAACTCCCCTCTTAAAAGGACTTTAAATGAAACCCATAACCTTATGTCTTGCTTGTGTAGGACTATCAATTTTATCTGCTTGTCAATCAACCAATAAGCCACCTGTCACTAAAAGTGTTGAGGTAAACCAACAAACTCAGTATTTTATTGAAGCGAAAATTTCACTTGATAAATTGAAACAGGAAATTAGCCAAGGTAGGGAAGACCAACTTAATTATTTTGCCCCCAATACCTTTAAGCAAGCTATTGCTGAATTTGACAATGCCACTGAAGAATATATGGATATAGGCAAAAATGGCACATCATCTTTAAATGTATTTCAAAGTGATACTGAGCAATACAAACAAGCTAAACAAGAAATTATTAATTATATTGCCCTTGCTAATCAAAAACTAAAGTTTGCTTACAGCATCAAAGAAACGGCGGAAAGTACCTTAACTGAAACCTTTGCTCATAAAAAGTTGCTGAAAGAAATTGGTGCCCCCGAAGTATATGCCAAAGATTATAAAAAGGTTAGTCGTCAAATTGATGTTCTAGTTGAATACATTGATGATGGCAAAGTAAGTAAAGCACAAGAAAAACAGCCAAAATTACTTGCTGATATGCATGTATTAGAAGTACGAACCGTCCGTAATAATGCTTTAAATCAACTTGATAACGATATTGCCCATATCAAGAAAAAACGCCTAGCTAAATTTGTACCTATTAGTCATCAACAATTATTAACAGCTCGAAGCAATGTAAATGCCATCATTACTGCTACCCCTCGAGCCACGACTGAAATAAAAACAGCAGTAGAGTTGGCTAAATTTGAACTTGATCATCTGCATCATCTAGCTAAAGAGGTAACTAGCCTTAAGAATACGAAAAGTAAGCATTATGAACAATATTTGCTAGCCAAAGAGGCATTATTACACACAATAAGTGAATCTTTAGAAACCGACGATGTTCGTGATTTAGCACTTACAAAGCAAGTAGAATCAATAGCGTTAAAAGCAGCTACTATAAAAGGAAGGTTAACTACTGCCAATGCGGCAGTGCTAGCATTGCAAAGTGATAATAGCCAATCATCAGCCGCAACCGAAAGCCTTAGAGCAGAATTTAAAAGTCAGTTGGCCAATTTAACTGCAAAATATGATGCATTAATTATCGAAAATTCAGATATCAATAAACAATTGCAAAGTAAAAATATTGAGCTAGTTCGTTTACAAGCCTATAAAGAAGCCGTTCTACAGGTAGAAAGAAGACACGCCGCAGAAAAGGAAATGGCCTTACAAGCACAAGCTAAAAAAGAAGCTGAGCAAAAAGCTTTAGCATTAAAAGAAAAAGCAAAAAAAGAGGCACTAGCGTTAGCAGCAAAGGCAGAACAAGAAGCTAAGCAGCAAGCTCTTGCCTTAAAAGAAAAAGCTAAAAAAGAAGCTCTCGCGTTAGCAGCAAAGGCAGAAGAAAAAGCTAAGCAGCAAGCTCTTTCTTTACAGGAACAAGCAACAACTTCAGCGATAGAAGTTGAAGCAGTTGAATCAGCAGTAAAGGATGAGGCTGTCGAACCAGCAGTAAAAGTTGAAGCTGTCGAACCAGCAGTAAAAGTTGAAGCTGTCGAACCAACAGTAAAAGTTGAAGCTGTCGAACCAACAGTAAAAGTTGAAGCTGTCGAACCAACAGTAAAAGTTGAAGCTGTCGAATCAGTGGTAATGGTTGAAGCTGTTGAAGCTGTTGAAGCTGTTGAGCAAACAATAGAGGAAAAAGACAACAACTAAGTCAGTGAAAAGATAAATATTGAAGACCTGAACAAGGCCTTCAATATTTTAGCTAGCCTTAGCGCTAATTGTAACCAAGAACATAACTTTACTATCCTCCTTATCATCTTTTCTCTCATCATTATCATAAACATCCTTTTCCGCTCTTTTTTGCTGAAAAAAATACAACTGCCTAGCTGAATGTACTAATCGTCTACTTGCTACATGGTGACTATTTAACATTTGGCTACCCTCGTTTATATAGGTCTACACTTTCGTGACGCATTAATAATGCCAAAATTAGTGATTGATACTCTAGTGGTTTTAATGACTGAGGACAATAAAATAGCTTGCCGTTTAGCAGAAATAGTAGATTCAAATAAACCAGTACATATCACAAAGAGTATATGCATATTGCAAAGTCACTTTTTGACTTTGATTTTTAACTTCTAGACTATAAAGTATGCATATAGATTAATGACTTTCAATTAAGGTAATATTTCATGATTTTTCAATTAGGTACACATTCACCAAAAATATCAGCGAGTAATTTTATTGCCCCCAGTGCTAATGTTATTGGTAAGGTAGACATAGCTGAAAATGCCAGCATTTGGTTCAATGTTGTGATTCGTGCTGATTTAGATCACGTCACCATTGGTGAAAATTCAAATATACAAGATGGTTGTATATTGCATGTTGATGAAGGCTTTCCTATCAATATAGCTAAAAATGTCACCATAGGACATAAGGCTATGCTGCACGGTTGCAGCATAGATGACGATAGCTTAATTGGTATGAATGCTGTGGTACTGAACGGTGCAAAAATAGGCAAAAATTGTTTGATAGGGGCCAATGCCTTAGTCACTGAAAATATGGAAATTCCTGATGGCAGCTTGGTGATAGGCTCGCCAGCTAAAATTGTGAAGCAGCTTGATGAAAGAGTAAAAGAAATGATCGCAAAAGGCGCTGAACATTATGTGCATTGTAATCATCAATATAAAAAGGAATTAAAATTAATCTGTTAATTGGTAAACTAACTTAAAATATTTGAAGTCTGATTCCTTGTTTGAAGTCGCAGTGGCGATCGCATCAAAGATGGGCGACGTTACGCAGCGCATAGCCTTGGCCGCCCTTTAGGGCAGAAGACTAGACTAAAATTTAATTATCCACTGCTAACATTGTGTTATAGCAATTGGCAATACCTAAACTTGAGGGATTTAAATGAGAGCTAAAACTGTCGGTGTACTCCATATTCCGTACGATGAAAATTCATCATTCATTAGAGGTCCTGCCAAAGCTCCAGCAAATATTGATGAAATATTCACGACTGGCTCACTTAATAAAAGCAGTAAAATGGCGTATTACTAAAGTGGAACGAAAACATTCACACCTTACCTGAATTAGGCAAACTTGAACCAAGCACTTTCAATTCCCGTATAGAAAACACTGTATCTAAGGCTATTACTCAAGGATATCAGGTGCTGAGCTTAGGTGGTGATCACAGCATTACTTACCCTATTATTAAAGGCATTTACCAACACTATGGGGCGGTAAATATTATTCACTTTGATGATCACCCAGATTTATATGATATTTTCAAAGACAACCGATATTCAAACGCATGTCCCTTTGCCCGTATAATGGAAGAAAATTTGGCAAAATCGCTGCATCAATATGGCATAAGAACATTAAATTAACACCAATCACAACAAGCTAAAAGGTTTGGGGTGAACGTGAACACAATGCTTGATTGGCCTTGTGAAGTTCCAGAGCTAGAAGGTGCCGTTTATTTATCTATCGACATAGATGCACTCGACCCAGCCTTTGCATCTGGTGTTTCCCACCGAGAACCCGGAGGATTAAGCACCCGAGACCTTATTAATTTTATTCACAAAATAAAGGTCCCTGTTATTGGCGTTGATATTGTAGAATATAAGCCTGACAAAGATATTGATAATATGACGGCCTACGTCGCGGCTAAGTTAGTAAAAGAAGCTGCCGGCATTATGTTATCTTCTGAACAAGACCCCGTATAAAACACTTACCCAATGACGGCGACAAAAATATTAACTCACTCTGCCGCTATTGATTCGAGCTTAATTTTTATCTTGCCTATTTCCTTACAATTTTCAGCCTAATTAGCTATTGTTAACCTAAGAAGTAGTAAAAAGAGATGCATTATGTCTATCATGAACATAAATGAAAAATCACTGCTGACACAGCCACCGAAGCAGGAACAAGCCGAAAAGGCTTATGATCATAGCCAAGTCAAAAAAGAGCAAAATAGTGCGATTATTCGGTCACAGATGGAAGTGAGTTTAAAAATGGGTAATGAGCCCATGAGTTTACTCTATAAAACCGCTTTAGCAGAAATCAATAAAATACTTGATCCCACATTAGAGTCTAAACCCGTTCAAAAAGCTTATGAGGAACAAATTGACGTATCACCACAAGCAACGGCGACAAGAATCGTCAGTATGGCTACTGGATTTTTTGGCGCTTTTCAGCAGCAAAACCAACATTCATCGCCTGAAGAGTCTTTAGAAGAATTTATGTCTGTTATTAGTGGTGGTATCGACCAAGGCTTTAAAGATGCGCGAGAAATACTAGAAAGCTTATCAGTGCTTGAAGGAAAAATTGCTACGGATATCGATAGTACTTATGATTTAGTTCAAGAAGGGTTAAAAGATTTTTCAGATAACTTCTTTGGGGAAACTGAATCAACTGACGATGAAGTATAAGATAATTAATTTTTGAAGTTTGGAGTTTGGCTCTCTGCTTGGCGTCGCGGTGGCGACAGCACCCAAAGGAGCGTTACACGCCACTCTTGCTTAATTAACCATTTGGAATCCCCATGGCCCCCTGCTTAGCTAAAACTTAAACAAAGCCTATACAAGAATATTTATAGATAAACCGCAGCGGTCATCGTCAAGCTTGCGCGTTTCTTGCGCGTTTCTTGCGCTTTTATTCGTTCTTGCTCTAAAAGTTTAGCTTGCCGCTCTAATCGGTCTACTTCTTTTTCTCTAATATCTTCATTACGTTGATTTTGCTTTTTAATAAGCTGAGGAACGGACTGTTGATTTGAAGCATTACTCACTGAAGAAACCATATTAAATATCTTCACCGAAGAAGTTATTTGATACTTTGATTGTAGCATTCTAGTTTGTTTTTTGTACAACTAATAAAAAGAGACGATACCACTACCGGCTAGATCTATTTTACAAGTGAGAAGTAGCTATCAGTATTCTCTGTTTGGAGTTTGACTATCTGTTTGGCATCGCGGAGGGGATGTTTCTTTGAGTTAAGCTTTGATGCTTGGAATGTGGTTCTCTGCTTGGCGTCGCGGTGGCGATATTTATTTCAAGTTAAACTGCGGGTGTTTGGAGTTTGCTATCCTGCTTGGCGTCGCGGTGGCGACAACACCCAAAGGGAGTCTGCCTCCGGCCTCCCCTTGGAACCCCACGGAGCCCCAGCACAGTGAAAACATGAATAGCAATTTTGAGTTTACAGTCAATACCTGCCGATATTCGTCCATGAAAAGCGGCAGTCTTCGCCATCCATAGCTCAGCTTGACTGACACTTTCAAAATGGCAATTCATTCACTGAGATAGGTATTGGAGTGTTTGGTAAAGACAGACTATTTAACCACTGTCATCCTCGTGGTGGCTTAGTCGAGGATCCATGTCTAGTGATTTGGATTCCGTACAAGACACCTACGGAATGACGATTCTTCCCCACACCTTTAAACACGCGCCAAGTCTGCGTCTACAAACGCTGGAATGAACGAAAGTTTTCACATATGTTCATCATGGATGATGAACAAAGCGCTGATGGCACATGGATGTGCCATCAGCGCTGTTACGTCGATAACACTTGAGTGAACGTTTTGATCGCAGCGTCGGGGGATTGCAAAGGGGCTTGGCGTTAAGCCCCCTTTGGGTGTAGTCGCCACCGCGACAGAAGCATCAACTTATTCTGTCCCTGTTAACCTACTCTGTTGATCTTATTGATCAAACATAAAGTTAAATTGACCATTTAAAAGTAGAACAATTGAAATTTACCATTTAATATAGCCCCCCGTGTCAGAATAGTTGTCACCCCTAAAATTTAAATTTTTTTAGATC
>ERZ1048872.1363-NODE-1363-length-20648-cov-8.709950_pt1 | contig 20648 bp, 17 predicted proteins | sample MGYA00383100_ERZ1048872 | MGnify/ENA primary metagenome ERZ1048872 (study PRJEB29581, sample SAMEA5548370) | metagenome | biome: marine; feature: coastal; material: water | depth 50 m | study: Short-term variability in the microbial, nano- and picoplankton...
CTCATTCTCAATTGATCGAAATGGCACACAAAAATCTGGCACATGCAAAAGCAGGCACCATTGACCAGAAGCCCGATGTATATCGAGTTCCATCATCCCATTACTATGACGAGGAACGCTGGAAGGCCGAAATGGACAAGGTGTTCAGGCGGATGCCTTTAATGCTGGCCATGTCTGCCGAACTGAAAGAGCCCGGAGATTACAAAGCAATGGATGCTGGTAATACGCCCGTGCTCATTGTCCGAACCGACAGCGGCCTGATTAAAGCTTACGTGAACATGTGCAGTCACAGAGGCGCGCAGGTCATGGATACAGGTAAAGGCAATACTCACCGTTTCACCTGCCCTTATCACGCATGGTCCTATAACCGGGAGGGAGAGTTAACTGGCATTCTTTCGAATAAAGATTTTGGCGACATCGACAAAAGCTGTTATGGACTAACGGAACTACCTTGCCTAGAACGAGCCGGCTTAGTCTGGGTAACAACCGACCCGAAATCCACGCTAGACATTAGTACCTTTTTGTCAGGCTATGATGAGCTCCTTGGTCATTTTGGATTTGAATCCTGGCATCACTTTGACAGTCAAATCATCCCAGGCCCGAATTGGAAAATCGCCTACGATGGATACATGGACCTTTATCATTTACCGATCCTACATAAAAACACGTTTGGCGCAGACTTTCCCAATAAAGCACTGTATTACAAATGGGGACCACACCAGCGCGTGTCGGGACCAGATGCCTCTCTCAGCGCATACGAGGACCTACCCGAGGATGAATGGCCTACCCAACATTTAATATCAGGGGTATGGACAATATTTCCCCACATATCGATCGCGGGTTTTGACGGCGGTGGCCGAGCCGTCATGATATCCCAGCTATTTCCCGGAGAAACGCCGCAAACATCTTACACGATTCAGAATTACCTAATGGAAAAGGAACCTGACGAACAACAAGCCGAGGCTGCCCGCGAACAATTTAAATTCCTTCGCTATGTCGTCGAAGAGGAAGACTACGCTACAGGCATCAAACAGCAGCGCGCGCTGCAAACGGGCGCTAAAGACCACGTCTTGTTTGGCCGAAACGAAGGTGGCGGACACGACTTTCACCGTTGGGTAGATACTTTACTGGAAACAGAGGATGAGGATCTCGAGAAACTGTTCACCACCGGCTAATTATATACTCGACTGCGCGACGTAAAAAATCGTGTTTGCGCGTGCGAGATTGTGAAAAAGAAAAAGGAAAAGGAAAAATAATGGGAAGACTGAAAGGTAAGGTGGCGTTAGTCACTGGCGGCGCAAAAGGACTTGGTGAGGCGGACTGCAAACTATTCGCGGAAGAAGGTGCAACAGTCATCGTCGCTGATGTAGACCCGCGCGCGCAAGCGGTTGCGGAAGAAATCGACGGCACGTTTATGCATCTCGATGTCAGCGACGAGGACAACTGGAAACAGGTTGTTACTGACATCAGAGCAAAATTCGGCGCCTTGCACGTATTGGTCAACAACGCCGGCATTGTCGAGGCTGGACACATTTTAAATACATCTCTCAGCAGTTGGCGCAGAGTAAACGCGGTATCTTCAGATGGCACCTTTCTTGGTTGTCAGAACTGTATCCCCTTGATGGTAGAGAGCGGCGGCGGGTCCATTATCAATATGGCTTCCATCGCTTCGCTGCAAGGTGAATACGTCGTCACAGCATATTGTGCCGCGAAGGGCGCTGTCGAAGCACTGACTCGTGCAGTCGCCGTCTGGGCTGCGCAAGAGAATCAGAACATCCGATGTAACTCGATACATCCCTCGGGCATTGTCACCCCGATGGTATTGAGCATGCCGGAAAAGATGGCGTCGGCGGAAATGGCGGGAAAGGAAGACCGGCCTTCACGCGCCAGCAAATTAGGGGAACCTAGGGACATCGCTTACATGGCGCTATATCTGGCCTCAGACGAGTCGAAATTTGTAAATGGTGCCGCTATGCGGGTCGACAATTCGATGTCGGTGACCGCTGGCGTGGTCCCGGAAAAATAACAGGAGAGCATCAATGACTGATTTTCAGCACATTTTAGTAGACGAACCTCTGCCCGGTGTTTCACGGATCACGCTCAATAGACCTGATTCGAGAAATGCACTCAACAACACGCTACGCAGCGAAATCTACGGCACGTTGGAGGCGAATGACAACGATCCGGACGTGAAGGTTACAATCCTTCGCGGAGCAGGAAAAGCTTTCTGCGCCGGTTATGACCTCAAGGGAAACAACGGGAAGAATCAGCCTTTTCACACATCTCCAGGCGATGGCAACTGGGCGAGACATGTCGTTGATGGGTTCTTCCGAGTATGGGATCTAGCAAAACCAGTCATTGCTCAAGTACACGGATATTGCCTAGCAGGAGGCACCGAGCTGGCAACATCTTGCGATCTTGTCTACGTCGCTGATGACGCTAAAATTGGCTATCCAGTGGTGCGCAGCATGAGTCCGCCGGACAATCAGTTTTTCCCTCATTTAATGGGGTTACGTCCAGCGATGGAGATGATGCTTACCGGTGATGCAATCTCCGGAGACGAAGCGGTGACATACGGATTTGCCAACCGTGCGTTCTCGATTGAAGCGCTGGAGTCAGAAGTGCTTAAAGTGGCTGAGCGCATCGCAAGAGTGCCTACAGATTTGCAGCAGATGAACAAACGCGCTGTACATCGGCAAATGGAACTTACCGGCGTCAGGGCCGCTATTCGATCAGGCACAGAAATTCAGGCACTTGCATTCCATACTGAATCTACCAGAGCGCACTTCAAAGAACTGGCCGCTGGTCTAACAGATGCGCTAAGTAAGCGAGACGGTAAATTTGGTGACTATCGGACAACGGACAACAACGAGAAAAATGGGGACAGTAAATGAGTGTTCTAACCGAGGGGATAAATGAAGCACCCACCTGTCACGGTGGTCTGGAAAATCTCGAGGAGGAATACAGTTACTCTTTGACGGAAATGGAAGGAGAAATTCCATCAAACCTTAAAGGTACCTTCTTCCGCAATGGACCGGGACGACAGAAGATCGGCAACCAGCCATTTGGTCACTGGTTTGACGGTGACGGCATGCTTTGCGCCTTTACTTTTGATAACGGCAAAGCGCATTTTAAAAATCGCTACGTCAGAACACCAAAATACATTGAGGAAACTGCAGCCCAGGAGGTTTTGTATCGAGGTTTTGGCACTCAGCTACCCGGAGGTTTGTTCGCGAACCTTCTAAAAATGCCTGCCAATCCTGCCAACACCAGCAGTGTATTTCACGGTGGCCATCTACTTGCGCTAAATGAAGGCGGCAAGCCTTGGAAGCTGGACCCATCAAATCTGGAAACCGTAGGAGAATTTACCTATGACGGGCAACTAGAATCTAGCATGGTTTTTAGCGCACACGGGAAAATTCACCCGCGCACCGGCGACTACATCAACTTTGGTGCAGGCATGTCTGGTTTCGGAATCACTGGACCGAAACCGTGCATCAACATGTACCGAATTAATCCTGAGGGAAAACTGTTTAAAAAAACTCAGGTGCCGCTCCAAAGCTTTCCCTTTTGCCATGACTTTGCAATGACAGATCGACACGCCATATTTTTTGTTGGATCGATAGTTTTTGGCAACATGTTGCCGTTCCTGCTCGGCAGCAAAAGCATCTCAGATCAAATCAAATTTGATCCTACCATCCCGCTGAAAATCATCGTGGTTGACCTCGATAGCTTTGACATTGTGAAAACATTTGAGTCTGATCCTGGCGCGATTATCCATTTTGGTAATTCTTTCGAAGAAGGTGATGAAATCATTATCGATGGCATGTTCGCAGACAATTTTGAAGCTAACAACACGCTGAACGATGTCTTCAACCCGGACAACAGATTTGGCGGAGGGCAATATCTCAGGTACAGACTCAACATGGTGACGGGGTCATTGAACGCTGAAAAAGTAACGGAAGTAGAAAGCGAGTTCCCGACTTTCAACAACAACCTGTTAGGCAAAAGAAACGAGGTAAACTACACCGCCTGCTCGGTGAGCAATGGCGCAGACAGTTTTTTCAATGCTATTCAGCGCATTACCTTTGATGGCGACGCGCAACTCGTCACACTACCCCCGGGGTACTTCGGATCCGAGCCGATGTTCGCACCGGCAACCGATGCAACTGGTGAGGGAGACGGATATGTTTTAGAAGTTGTTTACAACGCCTATGATCACAAGAGCGAGCTTCAGATCTATCCCGCAAATGATCTCAACAACCAAATTTGCAACCTAAAATTAAAGCATCACATCCCTCATCAGTTTCATGGTTTCTTTTCTGACGAGGTCTTTTGTGATGTGAGCTAACAATCAACCCGCACGAGCGAAGAAGATAAACTACTTCTTCTTCGCCTGCGCCATGATGATTTCGGCACCTTTTGGGTCAACGGCCATATTGTGAATTTGATAATTGTTAGCATGCCCTAACTGTTGTAGCGACATGGCGGCCTGAAGCGCGGTCCACAAGCCCTGACTATCTTGCATCTGATTGACTGACTGTTTCGCAAGCTTTAACCCCATACTCGGTCGCTCTGCGATGTGCTCAGCCATATCAGTCGTAAACTGGGTCAACTCATCCCGAGGAACAACATGATTGACCATACCAAGAGACTTTGCTTCCTCAGCAGAAACGGGTTCGCCCGTAAATAGCATTTCCTTGGCTTTTCGAACGCCCACTTCCCAAGGATGCGCAAAGTACTCAACACCATTGACGCCAAATGCGACAACAGGATCAGCAAAGGTTGCGTCATCACTGGCGATAATCATGTCGCAGACCCAAACCAACATCAAACCACCCGCAATCACTTTCCCCTGCACTTCTGCAATAATCGGTTTCGGCAAATTTCTCCAGCGCCAGCACATACCTAGGTAAATCTCCTGCTCTACAGCCATGGAGCCCTCTGATCCCGGTTTTGAAAAGCCACCCCAATTGCTCACAGTGTCAAAATCGGTAATCTTGCTTCTGTCCCTGAGGTCGTGACCTGAGGAAAAATGCGGACCATCCGCAGCTAAAACGATCACATTCGCTTCGTCGTCCTGAGCAGCAAGATCAAACGCTTCGTTTAGCTCATAGGTCATGGCCTTATCTTGCGCATTTCTGGCTTTTTCTCTGGATAACACAATCCGCGCTACCCCGTTGGTAACACCTTCGTATCGAATGGTTTTGAAGTCTGGCATTCCGGCACCTTTTTGAAAATTCGAGTCGCCAACAATAGCAGAATTATCAAAACAGTCACACTTGATTGTTTTAGTCTGAAACTCATGGCAGCATACGAGTCGAAACTCATTTTGGTTAATAATATGTCGGATCAAACATCGCACCCTGAAAGGGAAGAATTCAGAGAACATTGTCAAAGATGGCTAGAGGAAAATCGGCCTCCGCCCACAAAGATTCCGCTGCCGCAGAACGCATATGAAGTGACTTTTGAAGACCACAGAACTTATCTCTGTGATTGGCAAGCCAAGTGTTACGAAGCGCAATTAATTGGCACCGATGTTCCAAAAGAATACGGCGGGCACGGTCACACAGAATTTCAAGCTATCGCTAGCGCCGAAGTACGCAAGGCAAAGGTGCCGTATTTCATCAACTGGATTGGGCTGGGAATGACAGCACCGACGCTTTTGATTCATGGCACTGAAGAGCAGAAAAAACGATTTCTGCCCCCTATCTTCTCCGCGGAGGAAATATGGTGCCAGGGTTTTAGTGAACCCGGCGCCGGTTCCGACCTTGTTTCTCTTCAAACTTCCGCAGTCAAGGATGGCGATAATTGGCTCATCAACGGCAGCAAAGTTTGGACAAGTCTGGGGGCTATATCCAGTTGGATGCTGCTTTTGGCACGAAACGACAAGCATGATAAATATAACGGTATTACATACTTTTTAGCGGATATGGCACATGAAGGTGTCACGGTTAAACCGATTCATAAAATGACGGGTGAATCAGGATTTAACGAGGTGTTTCTCGAAGATGTTGTCATTCCAGACAATCACCGAATCGATGAGGTAGGCGCAGGCTGGAAAGTTGCCATGTCGACACTCACCAGTGAGCGTGGTGCCGCAGCAGGGGTTGGCGCTGTAGCCAGCAGCGAATCCCCATTGACAGCGGTGCTTCAGTTAATCGAGCTCGCAAAAAGCACAAAGCGAAACGGCAGAGCGGTGTGGGATGATCCCGTTGCAAGAGACCGTATTGTCAATGTCTATATACGCATTGAAGCAACCATGCAGAATGCGAGAAGAACCCGCATCAAGGCACTCAATGGCGGTGCCATGCGAATACCGCTGCAGGGAAAACTGGTAGGTAGTGAAATAGCACAGGAGCTCAACGAGATAGCTTTATCCGTGCTCGGTCTAAAATCTAGCCTGTATGTCGGCGACGAAAATGCGATCGAAGATGGCAAATGGGCGCTGGGCTACATGAACACCTACACTGGCACAATTTCTGGCGGCAGTAGTGAAATTCAACGTAATATTCTCGGCGAACGTGTGCTGGGTCTTCCAAAAACCAAATAGGTTATACAAATGACACAACCAAGAGATTTTGGCTTCGATGAAGAAACCGGCATGTTGAAAGACGCGGCCCAAAGGTTTTTTGAAGAAAAACGCCCCCTCGATCAACTAAGACCCCATCTTGCCGGCACCGAAGACCCCTATCACGGCTCGGATCGCAAAGCCTGGTTTGATCAAAGCGACTGGTCGGAAATGCAGGCGCTAGGCTGGCATTTATTAGCAGTTCCGGAGGATGCCGGCGGTGTTGGTTTAGGACTGGTTGCCGCAGCAGCGATTCAAGAGGAAATAGGACGGGCTGCTTGCCCAACCCCACTGACCGGCACACTGCAAGCCACATTTGTGCTCCGCGAGGCCGCAGCAGCCAACCTGCTCACACAAGTTGCAGATGGCACCAGCATGGCCCTCGCAATCCACGGAGAGGATGGGTCACTCGAACCCGATTCCACTGATGTCACCGCAACCGGGACCAGCCTGAGTGGCACTAGTTGGTATGTTCAGGATATCCATAAGGTTGATAAATTTATTGTCTCGGCTAAAAGCGAGCAGGGCCTCGGCTTGTATCTGGTGAATGCCGGTGACTGTGATTTACTCGGGGATAAGATAGTAGACCTGACCAGAGATCAGGGTCGCATTGTCATGGAGGGTGTCGAAGCAGAGGTGATCGCGGCGCCGGGCGAAGGTGAACAAGTAATTTCGCGATCGTTACCAGCGATCCTGACCTTGTTAGCCGCTGACATGGTGGGCGCAGCTGAGTGGCAATTACAGGCCACAGCAGATTATGCAAAAGTCAGAACTCAATTTGACCGACCCGTCGGATTTTTCCAAGCTGTCAAACACCCTATCGTCAATATGATGATATCCACTGATGAAACGCGATCGTTGGTGTTTAACGCCGCCTGCGCCTATGACCATGAACCCAGTGACGCTTTACGATGCGCGCTGATGGCCAAGGCCAGTGCATCGGAAACAGCATCGTTTTGCAGTAACCGGTCTACCCAGCTGCACGGCGGTATTGGATTCACCTGGGAGTCAGATGTGCAGATCTATCATAAGCGGCAAATGCACAGCCAATTTTTGCACGGCGATGCCTCCTGGCACAGAGCTAAACTGGCTGAATTGTTATGAATACCAGCGTTATTCTAAAACGCAGACCCACGGGCAAACCCGTACCCGAGGACTTCGACGTCATACAGGGAGAAATCCCCGTGCCCGAAGCAAACGAGGCTTTGGTAGAAAACCTGTTTATCTCGCTTGACGCAGGTTTCAGAAACTGGATGGACGAAGACGCCGGAGATGATGTGCTGCCAGCTATGGCACTGGGTCAACCGGTAATGGGCCTCACGGTGTCCAAGGTTATTCAGTCGAACAATCCCGATTTACCCGTAGGACAAATTTTAATGGGAAGATTGGCATGGCAAGCCTATTCGATTGCTGGCCAGGACGACTTTCTTGTGCCGCTTAAAGCAGACGATAATGTGCCACTTTCCTATCATCTTGGCATCCTGGGCGACACGGGCATGTCAGCCTACTTTGGTCTTAAAGACATCGCTCAGCCTCGCCAAGGCGATACCGTTGTCATATCAGCTGCGGCTGGGGCCGTTGGCTACGTCGCTGGTCAGGTGGCCAGAATTATGGGCGCAACAAATATTGTTGGCTTCACCAGTAGTGACGAAAAAGCCAGCAAACTCATCAACGAGATTGGCTATGACGCTGTCATCAATCACGTAAGTGATGACATTGATGAGAAACTGACTGAGTACTGCCCCGATGGTATCGACGTTTACTTTGACAACGTCGGAGGACCGCTTCTTGAACACGTGTTAAATCACATCAATGAAGGTGCAAGAATCCCGTTTTGCGGCGCTGTTGCAGACTATACAAGCAAAAACCCGGGACCTTCCAACTTGTTTAAACTCGTGACAAACAGCGCGAGAATTCAGGGGTTTATGACCCACCACAACGTTGATCGTTATGACGAGGCAAGAGATCAGCTAATCGCTTGGGTAGCCAGCGGAGAGCTCACCTGTTGTGAGCAACTCTACGAGGGTGTGAGCAGTTGCGGTGCCGCATTTTCCGGGTTATTCGCCGGCCAAAATTTCGGGAAGTCGGTAGTCAAAGTTTAGCCTGAGTTCACTTACAAGCCGCGAAACCGACATTCATTTGGGTCGACCAGTAAATATAATGCTTGTTGGGCTTAGCGGATTTCAACAGTATGCATCTCAATCGCGACGGTGACTTAACCATGAAAATCTGTCAGATCGCCTACTTCGTTAATGACGTCATGAAAGAAGTGCCCATCATGCATCAGACATTTGGCGCTGGACCCTTTTTGGTATCAAACGAAATTAAGCTCGCTTGGGCCGAGCTTCGAGGCACCGCAGGCGATTTTGTGCACACATCCGCTTACGGCCAATGGGGCGATGTCATGATGGAACTCGTCCAGCAAGACAGTGAAGGCCCCTCCCCATTCAGAGATATGTATCAGCCGGGACAGCAAGGTATTCATCATGTCGCGGTGATGGTTGACTCGATGGAGGATGCTTACAATCACTACGCTTCGCGTGGATTCGACGTTGCGGCAAAGGCCCAGACAACCACTGGCGTCGAGTTTGCTTTCATTGATACCGTCGGAAAACTTGGGCATATGACCGAGATATATGAAAAAAGCGAACAGCTCACCGCGTTCTATGACTTCATTAGAGAAGCGTCAATGCAACCGTTCTCTAGCCCATTCATTGAAAGATAACTGACCTAAGCCGCCATCTTTGCCAGTATTTGGTCGAGGCAATCGCCGCTCTTAAGCTCAATCGCGGAGAGTTCATCCATCTCCCCGGCAAGTTCCGGATGTGTAATTTTCATGCGTTGCCATGCCCCGGCACCCTGTTTCTCGGCATCGGCCTGAATAGTCATTTGGGCAACCGCCGTTAACCCTTCGAAAACTTCGTAGTATGCGGCTTTTGCTTTCGGCAAAATGCCGAGCACAAGCGCCCTGTCAGCATCTGAGGGTGGAAGTAAACGCTCAACACGATCGGCTATCTCATCCTCACTCTCCGCACAGGCCAACAACTTATCACGATATTCAGTCACTTCTTCTGCCCAACCTCGGTACCTTGCTGCTGCAGTGCGTTCTAGCTGAGAGAGCATAAAAGGAAGTGCTGCTTCAGGGAGACTACCAAGATAAGGAGCAAGTAGCTCACCAAAACTTGGGATATGCGGTTTGACCATCGGTGTTGCCTATAGTTAGATATCGATACGTAAGTAAATCACATTCACCGCTTTCTGTCGTTAGTCGCGTCGAAAGTTGGCGCAATCAAAACTCACGAAATCAGGCTTCAATGACAGGAGGTAACTATCGACATCAACAATAAAGTTGCGCTGATTACAGGCGCCGGCTCCGGCATAGGACAAGCTACGGCGATCGAATTGGCCGAGCAAGGCGCGAGGGCGATTGCCCTAGCTGACATCGAGCAAGCAGGTTTGGATCACACTAAAAAGCTGATCCGAAATACAGGGACGGAGGTGCTCGCTGAAATGATCGATGTTTCAAATCCGGAACAGATAGCTGGTTTCTTTGAACTGACAGAGCGTAAATTTGGTTGTCCCGACATTATCCACAACAACGCGGGTACCATCTGTGGAGAACCTATTTGGCCAAACACTCCGCTTGAAAAAATGACACAAGTTGTCTCAGTAAACCTCCTCGGAGTCCTTTACGGAAACAGCATCGGTATAGAAATGATGGCCGCGAATGGTGGTGGCGTGATTATCAACACCGCATCTACCGCTGCGTTGGGACCAATGCCAACCGATCCGGTTTATTCCGGGACAAAAGCAGCCATCGTCAACTTGACGCAATCCTGTGCCGGGCTGTCACAATCCCACAACATCCGCGTTAATGCCTTGCTGCCCGGTATGGTAACGACCCCATTTATCGAGCGCACCGGAGACGGCAAACAACCTGCCGCGTGGCTGAAGCCGATGCTTGGCCAGATACCCATGTTGTCAACAGACCAGATTGCCAGCGGAGTTATTAAACTTGTGCTTGATGAGTCGATCGCAGGCGCTTGTCTCGTGATCGAGAATCCAAGCGAAAAGGGCCTACCGCCACTTGAGACGCTCTTGCCGGACGCAAAAAGTTTTTACGAATATCAGCTATCACGTTAACTGGCTTGGAACTGGAAACGACTTTCCCATTGCGGATGTCGCCACACACCGTGCGCTGCTGACTCAGAGGACAGTGTCGGTAGCTTGCCGACATCAGTCCACGTGGCTGCTGCATCATGAAAATCAGAACCGCAGGACAAATACATCGAATACTCTCTACCTAACTTTTCGAGGTACTGTTTCATCTCCGGCGCAATGTTCGGGTAGGTTGCTTCGAGGGCTTCACCACCTGCCTGACGAAAGGTTTCAACGAGACGTTTGAGCTTAATTCTGTTTATTGCATATCGCCCGGGATGAGCCAGTGTTGCTATGCCTCCCGCAGCTCTGATCGCTTCAATTGCCGAAGACATCGCACACCACTCGGCTGGAACATACAATTTCCCGCCTTTGTTCAGATAGCGTTTAAAAGCTTTTTTCCGATTTGCGCAAACGCCGCTCTCAACCAAAAAGTCTGCCACATGACTTCGCGTCAACGCGCGAGCTTGCAATGCCGAGAGCGCTTCCATCAGCCCATGCGAACCCAGTTGAGACAACTTCTGATCGATTTGTGCGACCCGCTTGTTACGCTTCGCCTGTTGTTCAGCAAGTAATCTACTCAATTGGGGATCACGGGGGTTAATACACAGGCCGACAACATGTATTTCTATGTTTTCCCAGGTGCATGAAATCTCTACACCTGAAATGATTTCCGGTCCATCACCCTGCTGCTCAACCAACAACGCATCAACGCAATCGTGATCAGTGATCGCGAGGTGACTCAGTCCATTTTCTAAAGCCCTAGCCTTCAAGTAACACAGATCGTGTTTGCCGTCTGAGTAATAAGTATGGCTGTGCAGATCAACCTTCATTCAACTTCCAGCGCTTACTCACCCCACGACTACGCGGCGAGCGATCAATGACTATTTTTGACTACCTGTACCGACACTTTCGACGACTTTGACTTGACCCGTTATAGGGTCAAATACACGCCGCGCTTCCTTGCTCATATCCACGCCAGTCACACGAATAAACTTTGATTTCGCGGGATAATCTATCGAGTGAATCTCTTCTGTGTCGAACAGTCCGGCCTGCCCTGGCTCTAGGCGGAAGTGCTGCACCTGTTCAATCTTCTCTTCGTTTTCTTCCGCTGCGCGCCAGATTGTCATGTCGGTGTATCCCGCAACCTGCCCATAGACAGCCCATGAAGTGCCATGATCATGCGGGGGGGATATACGTGGACTCTCCATATTATAAGCTAGCACACAGAAATTTAGCTCGGCGTCTTCAAAAATATGCTGCATGCCCGTGTTGTTTTCGGCTCCAGCATATTCAGCGCAAAACGCCTTATCAGCCAGGAGTTGCTCCAGTGATTTTCGGATTTGTTCCCTGCCGCTACTATTATCATTTTTTTTCAGAATAGCACGCGTCTCATCGCAGAAATTATTAAGTGTATAAGCCATCATCGGTTTCTCTTTAGACATAGCACAACTATGCACTTTACTTCTCGCGGCAGCAATGCATTCACCCACCGTCGCGGTGCACCTGACTTAGACAAAGTTAAAGCAAGCTGAATTAGACGTTTCTTTCTCAATCAAGAAAACCATAAGAGATCAAAGCAATTAGGGACAGTACTTTTTCGTTATTTTGCCAGTTTGCGCTTAATTCAGACAATAGAGGTGCAATAGGGAAGTAGGAGACAATATCCAGCAACCTCCTTTATAATGCCCGCATGGGAATGCACGCTACAGACTACGATGAAATTCTTGTTGCTCTGCGACGGATTACACGGGCTATCGACCTTCAATCGAAGCGACTTCAGAAGACGACCGGGCTTACCACGTCGCAGCTGTTAGTGCTTCAAGTCATTGATGACCTTGGCAATCCGACTCCGAGCTCAATTTCACGCGAGGTTGTATTATCTCAAGCTACTGTCACCAGCCTGATTGACCGTCTTGAGCGTAACGGCATGGTTAGCAGGTTCAAAAGTGATAGTGACAAGCGAGCTGTACACATTCAGTTGACGCCCCTTGCAGAAGAGAAACTTAAGGATGCACCCGAACCACTTCAAGCGGGTTTCTTACGGGAATATCGCAAGTTACCTGAGTACCAGAAACATCTGCTTATTGGTTCTTTGCAACAAATTGCAGCAATGATGGACGCTGAGGAAATCGATGCATCCCCGATTCTCGATACGGGTGACCTCAACCCACCCTCACAGCGCTGACCTCTAGATTGAACCTTCTTACCTGACCAATAACTCGCACCTCGTCTTACGTACCTTTTTTACACTATCGCACCGCTGGCATATGCTTCTGCAATCTCTTCACTGGTTAATCCGAGTACACTTTCAAGCACTTCAAAACTGTGCTCGCCAATGCAAGGCGCCGCGGATCTGGGGCCATTGTGATAGCCACTAATGGTGTATTGGTGACCAGCATAGGGTATGTGACCCATTTCAGGATGATCAAAATATCGGTAAAAGTCCCTGTGTTTATATTGCGGGTCTTCCAGCAAATCCTTACTTCGCTGAACAACACCCGCAGGTACACCAACAGCCAGTAGTTTTGCGACCGCCTCGATGGGGGTGTACTGCCTCGTCCACTGCTCTATTGCTTCGTCAATTCTGTCGTGTTGATCAAGGCGACCTTGATGCGTAGCAAGCATGTTTTCGTTAGCAAGGTCTGAACGGTGCATTAATTCACACAAGCTTAGCCATTGGCTATCTTGCTCGATAGCAATCGCGCACCAAGCCTCGGTTTCATTGCAAGGGTAAACACCCTGAGGTGCATAAAAGCGCGATCTGTTACCGTTACGAGCGACACTGTGGCCATTGGCTTGTAAATCCAGTATCTCAGGGCCTAGAAAATGAAGTGCTGTTTCAATCTGTGCGACATCAATGAAACACCCTTCACCCGTGCGTCGTCGGCGATCTAGTGCTGCTGCCAGTAATATTGATACAAACCTTGGAGCAACAGTATCGGTATAAGCAACCCAAGGCGCCGAGGGACCTAAATCTGGCCACCCTGTTATCTCGTAAAATCCTGCGATGGCCGCTGCATGATAGCCATATCCTGCCAGACTAGCAGCGGGTCCCGTTTGGCCCATCAAACATGTGCTGATCATTATCAACCCCGGATTAAGCTTCCGTACTTCCTCGTAACCGAGCCCCATCCGACCCACTGCGCCGGGAGCAAAACTTTCGATAAATACATCAGAATTGCTAATGAGCTTTTTCGCTAGCAAGATGCTTTCTTCAGATTTCATGTTGAGCGTGAGACTTCGCTTGGATGTATTGAAGTCACCAAAGAACTGAGACCGGTTCCACCCGAACTCTCCGTCTTTCATTGGCACACCGCCTCGTAACACATCCGGCCGATTCTCGGACTCTACGCGCACAACATCGGCTCCATGGTCGGCGAGGTATTTTGCAGAAATTGGCCCGACTCCTACCCATGCAAAATCTGCAACTTTTACTCCATCGAACGGCAACTTATTATCAATATTTAGCTCTATCGAGGCTTTCCTGGTCGACTGAAGTTGTTCCTTAATTTCCGCCGAGTGTTCCCCAAGGCCGGGCGCGTTCCTCAGCACAGCCATTTCAAAGGCATCTGGTTTCGCCCACAAACCGGCAGACTTTACTTTTTTTCCATTGGGCAATGTCGTTTCTTGCCAGTATTCCCGCGCTGCCATGTGCCCCATGTCCAACAATTCACTCAGTGTGTTGACCGGCGCTAATGTGACGCCATTCTGCAAACCCAATTCAAACAGGGCCTTCCTTGAGCGGCCAGCGAAAAATTGTCGACATATCCTTCCACACTCTTCAAAGCTGATTGGCAGGTTTTCAGGCGTCTGCATGTTCGCTTCAAACTCATCCCAGTCGATCTCGCGGAAAGAATCATCGACGATTCCATCTTCGATCATTGCTTCGGTGCAACCCTGCAAAAGACGGCCAAAAGGAATCGCCACAACGTGACCATCGGTTGTAGGGTAAACCAATTCCGTGAGCCCAATGCCTTGCACGATCGAAGACCCGATACGCTCGAATTCAAAGCCCTGAATTGCCCACGCATCCATTGCATTGAGCATGGTCCAAGTCATCACGCATTGGGCGGAGACATCGACAAACTGCGCCATGCCGGTTCGTCGCATCCTGGCGTGAGCTACCATCGCGCCAGCAATAGCTTCAACGCCGGCGTGTCGCCATACCTGTGGCACACTAATACGCAATGGCGAACGCTCAGGGACTCCCTGAAGCGCGACAGGTCCTGCCATACTGACAATGGTTAGATCAGTTGCTTTCATGTCTGCGTAAGGGCCATCACTACCAAACGCAGTGATTCGCACGTGGACAAGATGAGGGTTCAACACTTTAGCTTCGTCAAAGCTGGTGCCCCATATCTCTTCAACGTCCCGGCCTGATTCGATAATAAAATCAGTTCTTGCGATCAGCGCTGCTAGTGTTGCCTTATCCGCCTCTGAATCTGGATCTAGACAAATGGAGCGTTTGTTCCGGTTGAAGGCGAGAAACTGCAAGCTACTCAGATCTGTCTTATCTGTTTCCAACAGTGGCGGCGCACGCCGCGCCTCAGACCCCTTTAGCGTCTCAACGCGAATCACATCTGCGCCTAGGTCTCCCATCAACATTGGCCCAATCTCACCGCGCTCATCGGTAAAGTCGAGTACCATATAAGCTGAAAGCACGCCTAGCGACATAAATTTTCCTCTAACAATCTCAACATCATCCGTCGCCACGCGCCAGCGCTAATCTAACGGGCCTGCAATAGTAAGACTTCACTAGTACACTATGAATTTACAAACGGACTTATTATTTTTTAACCTCTGGTAAAGCGCGCGAAATTTTTACTCGCGCACTACACTGCTCGAAAAACATCTGCCCATTCTTCTATCGCATCTTCAACCCCATGAACCAGTTGAATCGTTACTTGGTCGTAACCCATGTCACGAAGTTCACGGATTTGCAAAATCAAGTCTTCCCGGCTACCACTCATTGTCGTCGACTTAACCAGCTCTGGTGTAATGTGGGTTTCCTCGGGACGTACGTACATCAAATGGCCGCGGTGATTAGTCAGATAACGTGCATCTTCGGGTTGATACTTTTCATGAATCGCGAGGTACTCGGCAATCACATTACTCAGAGGTCCGGTGGGCAAATTTGCGCCGCCCATTGCTCCGACATCGTCAGCCATATTGTGAAACATCACCGCAGTAAGTGGCCCCGCTTCTTTGATCAGTTTCTGGTTGTCTATCTCCTCATCACCCGTCAAAACAGCACCGAGAAAAAAAAGGTTAGCCTCAAGTGTTTTTCTGGAGCGACCTGTAGACTCCCAGATTTCTTGCATTTCTATCAAAGACTGCTTCGCACCCTGCGCACCGAAATTTAACCAACCTGCCCCCAACGTTGCAGTCAGTTGCTTTGCTTTCGGACCAAACGCAGAAACCCACAACGGCACTTGGTCCTCAAGATTAATCAAACCAAGATCAGGATTCAAAAAACCAATCTTTCGATCTTTACCCTCAAAACGCCAATCTATTTGCTCACCTTGCAATAGACTCTGTACACGTTCGATATAGCTTTTCATCTCCTTCAGTGGCAGCGCGCCCAAGCCCATCGTCCGCCTCGCTGTAAACCCTGTGCCAACACCAAAATCAATTCGCCCTGGAGCAAGACGGTTTAGGGACGCAAAGGCGTTCGCAGTGACAGGCTCGATACGGTTGCTCGGTACAAGTACTCCGGTGCCCAATCTGATCCGAGTCGTTTCATGTGCGGCAAGCGCCATACAGATAAAAACGTCCGGGTTAAGCAATTGCGTGTCGTAGAACCACGCTGTGTCAAAACCCAAATCTTCCGCCTTTTTGACCCATCTCCATGAATCAACCTCGGAGGCAAATGCAACTGAATACTTCATTACTTTTCATCCATTAATTTATAGCACCCCACTCTGCCGTTGAGAGTAGGTTGAGTCAATATCACACACGGTGACAGTTCGCGACAACAGATCCACCAAATTTTAGTATAAACGTCTAACGCTACCCGCGGGTGAAGCGAACAAATTATCTTTGCACAAACCACACATCAGGAACGCTGAGCATCTATGATTTCGCCGACTGCACGGTAGCCTTGCGCGATCGCTGTTTGCGTATCCGCTTTCACATTAGCATCTGAGTTAGCAATATGAATATTGCCAAATGGTTTTCGTCCAATCACCCATGGCTTTTCATCTTCTGCGTACTCTGCGCCCCACAATAGCCTGTTACTGTAGGAATAGCCGTGCGGCCAGCGATTGACAGTAATAGCCGACACATCTCTATCAGCATCAAATCCAACTTCAGCGAAGGCCTGATTTAACTGGTCCTTCGCATGTTTCTCGAACACTTCAAAGCTCGTGCTCAAAATTTGCCGGCGACCGGCGCGCCATTGCTCCGGCCCCTTTATGTCCTCAAACAGCGGCACATGACACATGTGAACGATCATAGGTTCATCAGGCGTCTGAGATCGCTTATATTCGCCTAACGAGACGGGATATGCGAGCTCAGCTTGTTTATAGAAACCACCGGTGTAATAGACAAAGCTGGTCTTGAGTTTGTCAAATGCTTGCCAGTTGTTGATCAAGACTTTCGTGTAAACCAGCGGAATTTTTACGTTGAATGCGAGGCCTTGCTTTTGTTTCTCCGTCATCTCGGGGCAGAGATATGGAACAGCGCTGTTATAACATGCCATGATGCATTTTTTTGCGCTTACTTTACGCGCTTTACCATCATTGACGTAGGTAATTTCGACGCGCTTACCGTCAGTCGTATTCATTGCGTGGACGACCGTGCTGTTTAAGCGGATGTTAAGTTTACGGTTTGGTTGGTCTAGTTGAGAGTAGTCAGCTCTTGCTGTAACGACGTCCTCCATTGTCGAGCCGGGCATGGCTTCTGGAATAAGCTTTCTAACAAGCAATCTGGCGATGGAGGCATTACCATCAGGGAAGTGAAATATATATGGGTCGACACCGCGCCCCTTTCGAATCGGCAGGGTATGATTGACCCCAGGTATACCGCCGTCATAATACTGCACCGCAGTTGTTGGCACCTCTTCCATATCCACACACCAAAAACTCATACCCCAGTGCTGGTATATATCGATCACCTGCTCATCGACTTTACAATAGTCCCGTAGAAAGGCCGAGTAACCAGTTTTGCTCAAAATTTCGAACTTTTTCTCCGTCGGCACACCGGGCAAGTAGTCGACTTCTTCCGTTTGAACCCGAATAAAATCTGCCCGAGCTTTATCTGTTAGCGGCGCTTCTTCTGCAAATTGCAACCAAGTCTTTTTGCCATACCCTGTCACATGTTTCGTTTCACCGAACTTCTCATCATCAAATACGATGCTGAAGCCCATACCTCTTGATGAATAGAGATCTTGTTGAAAAGCCCCGTAGAATTTATCTAGTTCAATACCAAGGTCTGTTAGCAATTGCATAGCTTCAGGAGGGTAAGAAGAGGGCGTGTCGATCGCCTCGGTACCGCCATAGCCTATTCTCGTATCGCCGTCATGTTCAAATTCGTTTCTTTTTGCATGCCCACCAAAGTCATCATGATTGTCTAGTATCAGTACTTTCGCGTTCGGATATTTTTCCAAGTAGAAGTGGGCCGATGACAAACCGCTCAATCCAGCACCCACAATAACCAAGTCATACTCTGCTTCAACCTTTTCTGCTTCCCATTCTGTCCCCATCACTCGGGCGTGCATGACCTCCCAAGAGCCATCATGACTCCCTCTCAGCCCATTTTTCGCGGGCGGATAATAACCACGATCCAACGAGAAGTTTTCTGGCGAACCGAACGCTTCGGTCCAGGGCGATAATAGAGAACCACCTACAGCAGCTCCGATAGCTATTTGCGTTCCGTTAAGAAAGTCGCGGCGAGTAATATTTTTTTTCATTTTTTATCTCTAGTGGTTCGTTCAATTCAAATGTTCGCGTCTTATTCTATTTCGTAGTTGGCGTCATGTCGCATCAATCAATCGAGTCTGTCTGCATCAGCATTTTCAGCTTTTCTTCCACGCAGCACAGCGAGCTTTTTCACCACGAGTTCATGCCCTTTCCGGCTTGATTTATTCTGTAGCACACATAGTACACTGACAACCGCGAAACCCGCCAAAAGTGGTCCATATAGCAATCCCAGTTGACCTAATTTCTCAGGCGAGATATCGGATACACTTTGCACTTGGGTTGGCCAACTGATGAGGTCAAGTCCAACACCTCCTATGAAAGACCCAAGCCCCGTCGTTGTTTTGTTAGCAAACGACACAGCGGCAAAAAAAATACCCTCCTGACGTTTGCCTGTAGCAAGCTCATGTTCGTCGGCGATATCTGCGACCATCGAGTTGAAGCTCACCAAAAACTGCGCGGCAGCAATACCTTGTGTGAATTTTACAAACACCAGAGAACCAACCAACGTCTCAGTCCCATTGTCGGGGAAGAGATCAACGAACCTTAACAACACAGGTACGATTTGACATAGCGCCCAATAAATACCACCCCAGATGACACCAGATCGCTTATTAAAATATTTGTGCCAAACAGGCGCAATAAAAGTACCGAACATAATGCCGACAGGATAAGAAAGCAGGATCGTCAACTTTTGCGAGGAACTGAGCTCCCAAAAATACTCAAACATGTACAAGTTCAGCGCACCATCAACACCCACCATAACGAAGATGATCATCGTGCCCGCGAACAACCAAGCAAAGGAGCTGTTGCGGAGCGCACCCATTATCTCGCCAAACATGCGTGCAATGACTTCCAACATCGTTAACTTATCAGCGCGACCCTGAGCCCTTGACAGAGGCAAGTACGGGATGCGGTGATGGGTTCCCCACCCTGACCAAACAATCGTAACGATCATCGTTATCGCTAGTACAAAGGCATAGGGAGCGTAGGCATCGACATTAAATTGGCCGCGAGGAAATTCCGCTGTGTCCTTGAAGAACACGCCAAAACCAAGGTAGTAAGCAACAAGATAGCCGGCAAAACCCAGGAAATAGCGGTATGAGACTATCTGCGTTCTTTCATCATAGTCTTCAGAAAGTTCTGCGCCCAATGCTATATGTGGCACGTGGTAAAGCGTCATAGCGCCTCTGGTGAACACTACCGTCGCCGTTAGCCACAAAAAAAGCGAGAACTCAGAAAGCCCTTCGGGCGGAGAAAAAAGAAAATAGAACGCGATACCGAGCGGCAACGCAGAGGCATACATGAATGGGTGTCGCCGACCCCATTTTGATTGCCAGTTGTCCGATAGCGAGCCTGCCAACGGGTCACTGATCGCATCGAACAGCAATGCGATAAATATTGCTGTGCCCGCGAGCGTGCCGGAAAGCCCGAGCACTTGGTTGTAATAGAACAGAACAAAGGTGCCGAGGGCCGAATTCTTGAGACCCTCTGCGAGTTGTCCAACACCGTAAGCAAATTTCGTATTAAACGTGAGAGCGGTTGGCATACCTTACAAGACAATCGACGATTATTCTTAAACTGTACTATGGAAGACAGTTAAAGCAAACCTTGTCTTGCGGCTAAAATCAGCCGCTCTTCGCTGAGTCATCGGCCACAGAGATCAAAGCGCATAGAGACCTTCGATCACTCGTGGTTCGTTTCGAGATTGATTATCAAACTGGCGTAAATTTACTCTCCTTTCCAGTTTGGTGCTCTCTTTTCTGAAAAAGCGAGCGGACCCTCAACAAAATCGGCAGAACCGTACATTGCTGATATTTGATCATACTTACCTTTAATCGCCTCTTCGAGAGAGGACGCGGACATTCCCTGCATAGCGGCTTCTTTACTGCCTCGCACAGATAACGGGGCGCATTCGAGAATTTGACCAGCCCAAGCTTTCGCGGCATTCAGTGCTTCCCCTACAGGTACCACTTCATTGACAAATCCAAGCTGCCTGC
>ERZ1048872.1368-NODE-1368-length-20605-cov-7.295182_pt1 | contig 20605 bp, 17 predicted proteins | sample MGYA00383100_ERZ1048872 | MGnify/ENA primary metagenome ERZ1048872 (study PRJEB29581, sample SAMEA5548370) | metagenome | biome: marine; feature: coastal; material: water | depth 50 m | study: Short-term variability in the microbial, nano- and picoplankton...
GAGATCGGCCAGCGCCGCGGTGACCGCACCGCCCACCTCGTCGACCCGTCCGGCGGTCGCCCGCGCCGCCCAGCCCTCCACCGGCTCGCGGGCCTCGTACATGTCCCGCACGTCGTCGACCCCCGGGGTGCGGATCACGAAGCCCTTGGTGGCCGGCTCCAACAGGCCGTCGGACTCCATCCGTCGCAGCGCATCACGCACCGGCGTCCGGGAGATCCCGAGGTCCTCGGCCAGACGGTCCATGACCAGCCGGTCGCCCGGTGTGAAGCCGCCGTCCAGCACGGCAGCCAGAATCCGGTCGTAGGCCAGGTCGGCCAGGCTGTGGTTCCCGGTGGTGATCGGCAGAAGGGTCGCTTCGGTCTCCATGTCGTCTCCTAGGCCCGGTCGGCCAGTCGCTGGAACCCGTCCCGGGTCTGGGGCAGCTTCATGCCCAGCTCCCGGGAGGCCACCAGAGTCCGCAGCATCTGGGCCGTCCCCCCACCAATGGTGAACATCCGGACGTCCCGGCAGATGCGCTCCATCGGATTGTTACGGGAGTAGCCGGCGGCGCCGAACAACTGCAGGGCGTCATTGGCCACGTCGATGCACGATTCCGTGGTGAAGACCTTCGCCTGGGCTGCCAACGACGGATCCGGAAAAGCGCTGCCTTCCGGGCCCCGGGAAGCTGCCGCTCGCCAGGTCAGGCTGCGGGCCGCCTCCAGACGTATGGCCATGTCGGCCAGCATCCACTGGACGCCCTGGAACTCGGCGATGGGCCGGTCGAACTGCTGGCGTTCCTTCACGAAGGCCAGGGCCCGTTCATGGGCCCCGGCGGCCAGGCCGAGGGCGACGGTTCCGGCACCCACCCGCTGGCAGTTGTAGGCATTCATGAGTTCGGCGAAGCCCCGCCCGAAGCCCGAGGGCGGCACCAGCACCATGTCGGCCGCCACCTCCATGTCCTGCAGGAGGATCTCGGTCTCCGGGATGCCCCGCAGGCCCATGGTCGGCTCACGTCGACCCACCACCAATCCGGGGGTCTCGTCACGCAGGGCCAGGAAGCCGCCGATGCCCTCCTCGTCGCCGTGCTCGTCGAACACCCGGGCGAACACCAGGTGCAGGCGGGACACGCCCCCGCCGGTGATCCAGTGCTTGGTGCCGTTCAGGACGTACACGTCACCATGCCGGTCGGCCCGGGTGGTCATCTGCGAAGCCGCGCTGCCCGCTTCGGGCTCGGTGATGCAGATGGCCGGCTTGTCGCCGTCCAGGACGAAGTCGGCGGCCATCTTCTTCTGGGCCTCGGTGCCGTAGGCCATGACGGCCGAGATGGCGCCCATGTTGGCCTCCACTGCGATGCGTCCCGTGACGCCGCACTGCCGGGCCATCTCCTCGACCACCACGACGGCATCAAGCAACGAGTGGCCGTGGCCTCCGTACTCGGCGGGCACGGTCATCCCGGTGAAGCCGGCGTCCCGTAGCGCCTCGACGTTGTCCCACGGATAGGCCTCGGTGCGGTCCACCTCGGCAGCCCGTGGGCCCACCACCGATTCGGCCAGTTCCCGGGCCCGGGCCCGCAGCGCCTTCTGGTCGTCGGTCAGGTCCCAGGTCATGTCGTGTCTCCCCTGTCGTTCCCGGCGTTCCATCGCGCCACGATCTCGTCCACCGATGCCTCGCCCAGCACCGCCCCGAGCGTCCGGATGATGCCCGGCGTCTCCATGAGGCGGGGCACCACACCGGGCACGGTCACCGGCCCGACCGTCGGATGCTCGACGGTGACCACCGAGTCACGGGCTGCCACCTGCGGGTGGGCCAGGTAGGCCTCGACGTCCTGCACCAGACCGACCGGCACGGCGGCCGCCTCGCAACCGGCCACCACGTCGTCCATGGGGGTGGTGGCCACCCAGTCACCGACCACCATGTTCACCTCGGCCCGGTTGGCGATCCGGGCCGCGTTGGTGGCGAAGCGTTCGTCGTCCAGCAGGTCGGTACGACCCATCACCTCGGCCAGGCGGTCGAACATGCGGTCGTTGGTACAGGCAATGGTCAACCACCGTCCGTCGGACGTCCGGTAGTTGCTGTGGGGCACCGAGCGGTGGGTGTCCGGTCCCATGCGCTGACGGTCGATCCCGGTCGCCGCGAACAGCGGGACCAGCTCGTCGAGGACCCGGGCGATCCCGTCGTAGAGGGCCACGTCGACCAGTTGGCCCCGTCCGGTGGCCTCGCGGGCCCGCAGGGCCAGCAGCACACCGAGGGCGCCGTAGATGCCGGCCACGTAGTCGGCCAGTCCCGACGAGCCCGAAAGGCTGGGGGCACCGTCCGGTTCGCCGGTCAGGTGGGCCATGCCGGTGAACGCCTCGGCGATGCGGGCCACCCCGGCGGTGGCGGCCATCGGTCCGGTCCGGCCGTAGCCGCTGACCGAGAGTTGCACGAGGCCCGGGTTGGCGACCCGTAGCGAGTCGAAGCCAAGGCCCCAGCGTTCCATGGTGCCGGTGCGGTAATTCTCGATCAGCACGTCGGCCCCGTCGACCAGTGACCGGAACCCATCGGCCCCGGCATCGGTCCGCAGGTCGATCTCCACGCTGCGCTTGTTGCGGGTGTCGCTCAGCCACCACCAGGTATCGCCCTCGGGCCCGGCCGTCCCGAGGCGGCGCATCGGGTCTCCCACCCCGGGTTGTTCGACCTTGACCACCTCGGCCCCGAACTCGCCCAGCACCGAGGCGGCGAATGGTCCGGCCAGGATGGTCGCCGCGTCGACGACCCGCACCCCGGCCAGTGGCAGCACCGGGTCGGGCCCGTTTCCGGTGCCACTTCCGAGACCGGTCACCGGCCGCCCGCCAGTTCGATCTCGAGATGGTGGATCCCGTTCACGAAGTTGGACGACACCGTCTCCGGCTGGCCGACCACTGAGATCCGCAGGTCACGTCGCAGGACCTCGCCCAGCAGCTCGGCCAGTTCGATGCGGGCCAGCGACGCCCCGAGGCAGAAGTGGGCACCGCCCCCACCGAAGGCCACGTGCCCGGGCACCCGCGGGCGCCCCACGTCGAAGGCCAGGGGATCGTCGAAGTGGGCGGCATCGAAGTTGGCGCCGGCGTACCACATGACGACCTTGTCGCCGGCCGCCACCTCGGTCCCGGCCAGCACCGTGTCGACGGTCGCCGTCCTGCGGAAGTACAGGATGGGTGAGGCGTGGCGCACCACCTCCTCGACGGCCGAGTCGAGCAGTTCAGGGTCGCGCCGTACACGGTCGAACTGGTCGTCGTGGTCGGCCAGGTGGACGGCCATGTGGGCCATGGCCGACCGGGTGGTCTCGTTACCGGCGAAGATCATCAACTGGAAGAAGCGGGCGTACTCGGTCTCGCTGAGGCGTTCACCGTCCACCTCGGCATGGGCCAACTCCGAGAGCAGGTCGTCAGTGGGGTGGTCGAGGCGCTGCCGGCGGGCCCGACGGGCGTATTCGTCGACGCCGTGGGCCGCCGGGCTGTTGAACGGCAGTTCCCGGAGCGGGCGGGTGTTGCCGTAGGCGCCGGGGTCGAGCTCGGCCGACGAGGTGCCCTCCACCAGGTGGTCGGTCATCTCGATCATCAGGTCGTGGTCGGATTCGGGTACCCCCATGAGGGCACAGATGACCCCGATGGGGATGGGGGCGGCCACCCCGGCCACCCAGTCGCCGCCGCCGGACGCCTCCATGGCGTCTAGTCGTTCGGCGATCCTGCGCTTCACGTCGCCCACGTAGTCCTGGACGTGCCGGGGCGTGAACGCTGAGCTGACGAGCCGGCGCAACCGGGTGTGGATGGGCGGGTCCAGGTCGATCATCGAGGCCCGGGCGTCACGCACGTCGGGGTCCACGTCGTAGATCTGGATGTGGCCGTCGGCCGAGGAGAACGTGGCCGGGTCACGGGACACCGTCACCAGGTCGTCGAGTCGGGTCACCGACCAGAAACCCGACCCCCATGGCCCCGATGGGTTCCGGGCCAGGCCGGGGGTGTCCCGAAGGTCGGCGAACGTCGCGTGGGGGATGCCGTCGTCGAAGTTGGCGGGATCAGCCAGGTCGTGCATCACGCCTCGACCGCCGTCCCCGGGACCGGCTGGGCCGCCCGACGGCGCGAATCGGCCGCCGTTCGGAAGAACACGTCACGCTGGGCATGGCTGCCCCCCACCCGACGGACGAGACCAGCCACCGCCTCGATGCCGAACGCCGAATCGGCGTGGCGGCCCTCGCCGTGGGCCCGCAGCGCGGCGGCCACCGGCCGGACCACCGTCTCGAAGGTGCGGTCGTTCTCCGACGCGCCGTCCCGGTGGCAGGCGTCGAGCCCCAGCCAGAACGGTTCGGCCCCCGGATCGTCGGGGCAGGCCGAGAAGGCCATGGCGGCGTGGAGGTCGAGGAATCCCGTGGTGTGGAGCTGGTCGTGATGACGCCACCTGGCGACCAGCGGCGCCCAGCGGTCGCCCACCGGACACCCCTCGAGTTCGAGGCGCCACAGCAGCGAGGTCAGGTCGGTCAGGCCGAACGCCCGGTCGGTGGTGGGAAGCCGGTCGTCGACGAGGGCCAGCACCTCGTCGAACTCCCGGGCGGCGATGAGCCGGAGGCACAGGTGCCAGTCGAGGTGGAGGGCCAGGTGGTCGCGTTCCATCCAGTCAGGTCGGGTGGACCGCAGGTGGGTGACGGCTTCATCGTGCCGGCCCTGCATCTCGAACACGTGGGCCAGGGCGTGCAGCGCCCAGATATCCACCGGTTCGACCTCGAGGGCCAGACGGGCGAACTGTTCGGCCTCCACGTAACGACCGCACTCCTCGAGGGCGAAGGCGTGCTGTCCGGCGGCCACCCCATGACCGGGATCGCCGGGTGCCAGCCGATCCATGACCCCGATGGACGCCTCGAGGCGTCGGGTGTCGTCACCCACGTGCAGGTAGATCTCATGGGCCGTGCGGGTGGCCACCATGTCGTGGGGGTGACGGACGCCGATGGCGTCCCACCGGGCCGCCGCCTCGGTGAAGTCGCCTTCCACCAGGGACGCCACGGCCCGTACGTGGTCCCGTTCACGGAGAGTGGCCGTCGCGCTCCGGGCCTCGAGGACCATCAGGTCGTCCTGCACGGCGTCGGCCATCGGGTCGTCGCCTCCCAGTACGGCTCCGGCAATGGTCACGATCAGGCCCATCACGAGGCGTTGGTCAGCCGTCGTCAACTCGTGCAGGCGGTCGGTCGGTTCGCCGTGAAAGTCCTGGATCTCCCGGAGTGCCGTGTTCCAACCGTCGATGGTGGCCGGATCGGCCACCGTCAGGATCTGGCCGAACCGGTCCAGGCCGGTCACCATCGGGCACACTCCGTAAGCATTCGCATACCGTATACGGAATTACCCGAGGGGTCAATCCCCGGGATCAGACTGATCTCCCGCTACCGATCAGGCCTCGATGGAGATGGCCATGCTCGGGCAGGCCTCAACCACGGCGAGTGCCCGGACCCGATCCAGGGTCGCCCCGGCGGCCACCCGCGAGATTGCATCCTCGTCGCCCAACTCGAACACCTCGGGCTCCAGCAGTTCGCACTGACCGATGCCGATGCACCGGTCCACATCGACGATCAACCGCACGGGATCGCTCATCATGCACCTCCGTCGGCGGCCACCGCGAGGTCCAGGGAACCCACGCCATGCACGAAGTTCGACGCCAGACGGACCGGCGGGGTCCGGGACTCGAGCACGACACCACGGGACGCCATCTCCTCGAACAGGACCTGGATCTCCATCCGGGCGAGGAACGCCCCCAGACAGAAGTGGGGCCCGCCACCACCGAAGGCGAAGTGCGGGTTGTCGGTCCGGGTGATGTCGAACCGGAAGGGATCGGCGAACACCTCCGGGTCTCGGTTGGCTCCCGCGTACCACATGACCACCTTGTCGCCCTCGGCGATCGGCGTGCCGGCCAGCTCGGTGTCGGCCGTCGCCGTGCGGCGCATGTGCAGGATCGGCGTGGCCCACCGGATGACCTCGTCGACCGCGCCGGCGATCAGCGTCGGATCGTCCCGCAGGGCCGCCCACTGGTCCGGATGTTCGGCGAAGGCCATCGCTCCGTGGATCATCGCCGTGCGGGTCGTCTCGTTGCCGGCGAACACCAGCAACTGGAAGAAGTTCCGGTATTCGCTGGCCGAGAGGCGCTCCCCGTCGGCCTCGGCCTCCAGCAGGGCGGTCACCAGGTCGTCGCCGGGCTCGGCCAGACGCAGGAGGCGCATCTTCTCCGCGTACTCGAACAGGGCGTGGCTGGCCGGGCTGTTGAACGGCAGCAGCCGGGTCGGCGTGGTGTTCCCGTAGGCGTCGTCAGGCAGCGACGACCCGTCGCCCGTGCCCTCCACGAGGTGATTGGTCAACTCGACCAGGTGGTCGGCGTCCTCCAGTGGGACTCCGAGAATGGCCAGGATCACCCGGATGGGCAGTGGTGCCGCAACCTGTTCCACCCAGTCACCCCCGCCCGCCGAGACGAAGTCCTCGATCAGTTCGGCGGCGATGTCGCGGGCCATCCCCTCCCAGGCCCGGGTGTTCTTCGGCGTGAACGCCCGCGAGACGACACGCCGGAGCCGGGTGTGGTCCGGGGCATCCGAGTCGATGAGCGACCGTCGGGCTTCCAGCGCATCGGCTTCCAGGTCCCACAGGTTGGTGTGGCCAATGGCCGACGAGAAGAGCTCCGGGCAGCGTGACACCTCGCGCACGTCGGCGTGACGGGTCACCGCCCAGAAGCCGCCATCAGCGTGCTCATCTCCGGCCGGGCCGTAGGAGTGCCAGACCAGCCCCTCGGTCTCACGAATGTCGGCGAACCCCTCATGGGGGATGCCGTCCAGATAAAGGGCCGGGCTCGCAATGTCCGCGGGGCTGGCTGGTCGATCCATGGTCTCGTCCTTCACTGGTCGGCCATCAGCTTTCCCCTGAGAGGTGCAGACCGGATCGGGTCATCGGGTCACGTCGAGCACGAGCCGGCCACGGACGTCGCCGGCCCGCAGGCGGTCATGGGCCGTCTGGGCCTCGGACAGGGCCAGCACCTCGACGTCCTGTACGAGGGTCGGTTCCCGGCGGGCCAGGTCGAGCAGCTCGTCCATCTGGGCCCTCGACCCCCAGAAGCTGGACAGGAACCGCGCCTCGTGGGGTACGGCACCCAGGCCGAACGGGATGCGCCCCCCGAACAGGCCGACGATGGCCACCAGGCCCCGTCGTCGAACCGTCTCGGCAGCCAGGGCCAGCGTGGAATCGGCGCCCAGGAAGTCCAGCACCACGTCGGCCGTGCCCGGGTCGTCCTCGGGCCCGCACGCTTCGTGGGCACCCACCTCGAGGGCCACCGCCTGCTTCTCGGGGTTCAGGTCGACGGCCACCACCTCGGCGTCGGTCAGCAGTCGCAGGTAGCGGATGGCGTACTGGCCCAGCCCCCCGGCGCCGATGACCATGGCCCGGGGACGCTCTGCGGCCCCATCGGCCCGGTCACGCAGCGTGGACAGGCCGTGGTCGACGGCCCGGTAGGCGGTGAGGCCACCGCAGGCCAGCGGAGCCGACGCGAACGGATCCAGTCCGTCCAACGGCGAGAGATAGGCCTCGTCGGGAACACGCATGCGCTCCGCGTAGCCACCGTCGGTGAACAGGCCGGCCTCCGTCGCCCCGGCGCAGATCTGCTCGAGACCGCCGGCGCACTGGGCGCACGTCCGACAGCCCCATGGGGCATAGAGCATGACCGGGCCGAGACGATCGTGGACGCCGGTGACCTCGTGGCCCAGCACCATGGGAAGTGGGCTGGGGAAGTCGCCGTCGACCACGTGCAGGTCGCTGTGGCAAACCCCGCACGCCGTGACGTCGATGACCACCTCCCCGTCGCCGACCGTCGGCTCGGGGTGGTCGGTGGCCAACCGGAGGGTGGTGTCCACCCCGTCGAGCACCACGGCCCGCATCAGTAGCTCTTCGGCATGCCGAGGACCTTCTCGCCCAGGAAGGCCAGGACCAGATTGTTGTTGATCGGGGCGACCTTGTAGAGCCGGTTCTCCCGGAGCTTGCGTTCGATGTCGTACTCCACGGCGAATCCGAAGCCGCCGTGGGTGTCCAGCGCCGCGTTCCCGGCGGCCCACGAGGCCTCCGAGGCCAGCAGCTTGGCCATGTTGGCCTCCGCGGCACACGACTCGCCGGCATCGAAGAGTTCGGCGGCCCGGTAGCGCATCAGGTCAGCGGCCTGCAGGTCGGCGTACGCCCGGGCCAACGGGAACTGCACGCCCTGGTTGGTTCCGATGGGACGGCCGAACACCTGTCGCTCCGACGCGTAGGCCGAGGCCTTCTCGAGGAAGAACCGCCCGTCGCCGATGCACTCGGCGGCGATGAGGATGCGTTCGGCGTTCATCCCGTCCAGCACGTGTCGGAAGCCCATGCCCTCGGTCCCGACCAGCGCATCGGCGGGCAGCACCACGTCGTCGAAGAAGACCTCAGTGGTGTTGTGGTTCATCATGGTGGGAATGGGGTTGATGGTCAGCCCGGGCACCAGGTCGCCGGCGTCATCGCGCATCTCGACCAGGAACACCGACAGTCCGTCGGTGTGGCGCTCACACTGGTCGGCCGGGGTGGTGCGGGCCAATAGGACCATGAGGTCGGAGTACAGGGCCCGGCTGGTCCAGATCTTCTGACCGTCGACCCTCCACGTGTCGCCGTCGCGCACGGCCCGGGTGCGGATGCTGCCGGTGTCGGAACCAGCGGCCGGTTCGGTCACCCCGAAGGCCTGCAGGCGCAGGTCACCGGCGGCGATCCGCGGCAGGAACCGCTGCTTCTGCTCCTCGGAGCCGTGCCGGAGCAGCGTGCCCATGACGTACATCTGGGCGTGGCAGGCCGCCGGGTTGCCGCCACTGGCCGATATCTCCTCGAGGATCACCGAGGCTCCGGTCAGGTCCAGGCCCCCGCCGCCGTAGGCCTCGGGGATGAGGGCGCCCAGCCAACCGTGGGTGGTCAGGTCGGCCACGAACTCCTCGGGGTACCGGTCGGGCTCGAGCCCACGCCAGTACTCCACGCCGTACTTGTCGGCCAGTCGTCGGACCTCGGTCCGGATGACGTCGAGGTCATCGCGGCTTCGGGGTGATGCGCCGGAGATCACGAATCGGTTCCGTCGAAGAAGCCACGTGCCTCGAGCTGGGCGGCGGCTACTTCGCCGCTGGCCTCCAGGTGGACCTCCATGGCCCGACGGGCCCCGTCGGCATCGCCGGACACGATGGCCTCCAGGATGGTCCGGTGATGGGCCACAGCGGCGACGTTCCAGCCGTCGGCGAACTCGAAGTAGTTGGCGGGAACCGACCGCTCGAGATGGCCGAGCAGCCAGCGGGTACGGCTCGGGGCGGCCAGGTTGATGATCCGGTGGAAGTCGTGGTTGAGCTGCTGGAGCTCCTCGGGATCGAGGTGCCCGGCATCCTCCAGGTCGGCGAACCGCCCGTGGACGGCCCGGAGGTCAGCGACCGATGCCGGGGGAAGGAACGTTGCAGCCAGAGCGGCAGCCCGACCGGCCACTACGCCGAACAGGGCGTAGTGGTCGACAATGTCCTCCCGGGACAGCTGCACCACCGAGGCGCCGCGGCGGGGGGTCAAGGAGATCAGGCCCTCGCGGCTGAGGACGACCAGCGCCTCGCGGATGGGGCTGCGACTCACGTCGAGAGCCTCGCTGATCGCCGCCTGGTCGATCTTCTCACCCGGACGGACCGCACCGGTGAGGACGAGATCGCGGATGTAGTCGACGACCTCCTCGCCCAGCACGCCCCGACGTCGGGAGGAGGGCGCCCGCGACGGGTACTGTCCGTGCCGTTCATCCCCGACGGGCTGCATGGTCCTCCTCGACTGCCCCGGGACCATGCCCCGTGGCTTCACTACTCAGTAGCCTGACTACATAATTTTGAATACAATATTCATTCAGTAGCGCCATGGCAAGACCCGCCTACTGAAGACCCGATCGACAGGAGCACAGGACCAGTGGCCAACCGACCTCTGATCGGTATCACCGGACGACGGAAGCGCGGCGACCAACTGGTCGGGAACCTCGACATCCTTGCCGACTTTCCCGTCGACCTGTACTACGCCGACTACGGGCGCGGAGTCCTCGAAGCCGGAGGCATTCCCGTGCACCTGCCGCTGGACGTCGACCCCCGGGACCTGGTGCCCCGGCTGGACGGCATCGTCCTGACCGGCGGCGCCGACGTGGACCCCGGCCGGTACGGCCACCAGCCACTCACCGACGCCTTTCCTCCGGAGCCGTTGCGCGACGACCATGAGTGCGCCGTGCTGGACGCCGCCTACACCGACGACCTCCCGGTGGCCGGCATCTGCCGGGGGCTCCAGATCGTCAACGTGCACGCCGGGGGCACGCTCCACCAGGACGTGCCCTCCCACGCCGGATTCGCCGAGCCGACGACCACCGAATGGCACGGCGTGGGCTTCGAGGCCGACTCCGTCCTGGGCGGCATCTACGGGACCGGGCAACAGGTCAACTCCCTCCACCATCAGACCGTCAACCAGATCGGCGACGAGCTCCGGGTGACGGCCCGCTCCGACGACGGCTCCGTCGAGGGGCTCGAACACTCGTCACGACCCGTGGTGGCCGTCCAGTGGCACCCGGAGATGCTTCCCGGTCGGGCCACCGACCCCCTCTTCGCCTGGCTCGTCGAGGCTGCTTCCAGCGGGGCCACCAAAAGATCAGCCCTGGGCTGAGGACCCCAGATAGGCGGCCTGCACGGCCGGGTCGGCCTGGATCTCGGCCGGCGTTCCCTCGGCGATGACGTGGCCGCAGTCCAGACAGTAGATCCGGTCACAGATCCCGGTGATGAAGTTCAGGTCGTGGTCGATCACCACCACCCCGGCACCGATCACCCCGGCCATCAACCGCACCTGTTCGATCATCGCCGTCGACTCGGCATCGCTCATGCCCGACGTCGGCTCGTCCAACAGGAGGAACGAGGGCGACATGGCCGCGGCACGGGCCAGCTCGAGGCGCCGGGAGGTGCCGTAGTCGAGCTCCCGGGCCCGACGGTCACGGACCTCCCACAGCCCGGCGGCGGCTACCAGGGCGTCGACGTCGGGGGGCTGGTGATCACGGGCCTTCTGGGCCACCAGTGCAGACACCTCGATGTTCTCCCGCACGGTCAGTGCGCTGAACAGCCGGAGGTTCTGGAAGGTCCGCACCAGGCCGTGGCGGGCAATCTCGAACGACGGTCGGCCTGTGAGGTCCACACCACCCAGCACCACGGTGCCCGAATCGGAGGGAACCAGACCGGTGATGACGTTCAGGAGGGTGGTCTTGCCCGCGCCGTTGGGGCCGATGATGCCGACCACCTCGTGACGCCCCGCGTCGATGCTCACATCGCGTAGCGCCTGGAACCCGCCGAAGGCCACGTCCACCTCCCGCACCACCAGCGCATCGGTGTCGTCGAACTCCACTACCGGAGGGGTGGTCGGCTGCTCGGACCGGCGGCGACCGAACCTCGATCGGAGCCACCTATCCAGCTCCCAGTCGTCCAGCAGGCCGGCGGGACGCCAGATCATGAAGGCCAGCATGGCCGAACCCAGGAAGACCGTCTTCAGGTTCTCCCTGAAGATCCAGTCCAGTGGGGCGTCGTCGAGGCCGATGCCGAAGATCTCGAAACCGTCCTGGCCGAGGCGTCGGGCCAGTTCCCGCCCGGCGGTGATCACCCCGACGCCGAGCAGCGCCCCGGTCACGCTGCGGCGACCCCCGACGATCAGCATCACCAGGGTCACCAGGGTCAGGTTGAAGAAGAAGTCACCGGGAAGGATCGAGCCCTTTTCGTAGACCCGGAGACTCGCCCCCACGCCGACCACGGCGACTGAGAGCAGCAGTCCGAGCATCTGTTGGACGAGCGGGTTCACCCCCATGGCCCGTGCGGCCAGGTTGTCCTCGCGGGCAGCCACCGCCAGACGACCCGCCCGGCTCTGGGCGAACAGCCGCGCCACGAGGATCGTGCCGAACAGGGCGAGGTAGATCGGGACCCGGGTGTCCAGCGCTCCCCCGATCCGGAAGGACAGCCCGGCGCGGTCGCCTCCGGTCAGGTCCGGCCAGTTGCGGGCCAGTTCATGGGTCACGAACAGCAACGCCAGGGTGATCACCGTGGCCGACACCGCTCCGGACTCGGCGCCCGAACGGGCCAGGCCGACGCCGACCACCGCGGCCACCAGGACGACGACAACCACCGCCACGGCGATGGAGGTCCAGGGATCCAACTGCACGTCGACCAGGCCGAACGGGGCATCGGAGACCCGCTTGAGCTTCTCCACCGGGGAGATGGCCGACAGGGCGAAGGCGTAGCCGGCAATGGCCCCGAAGCCGATGTGGCCGAACGAGAGGATCCCCGTGTTCCCGATGTAGATCTGCATGCCCAGCACGATGACGGCATCGATCAGGGCGAAGGTGACGAGCCGCTCGTGGCCGCCCAGCAGCCCCTGGTAGAGCAGACCGGCGCCCAGGAAGAGCCCGAAGAGCAGGACGGCTCCGACCACCGGAAACGCCACGTCACGGCGAAGGTTCCTTGACGGGTGATGCGTCATGGCGTTTGACATCAGACGCGCTCCGCATGGGCCACGGCGATGAGCCCCTGGGGTCGGAAGATGAAGAGCAGGGCGATCAGGAGGAAGACGACCCCCTCGGTCAGGCTGGCCACTGAATCGGGCAGGCGGGAGCGCAACAGCACCTCGGCCATGCCCAGGGCCAGGCCACCGAGGACCGCCCCGCGGAGGCTGCCCAGCCCGCCGATGAGCGCGGCCAGCACGCCCTTGAGCATCGGGTTGACGCCCGCGGACGGCACGGTGCTCCCGGCACGCATCAACCAGAAGATGCCGGCAATGCCGGCCAGGGCGCCGGAGAGCGCGAACGCACCCCGGATCACCGAATCCGACCGGACGCCCATGAGCCGTGCCGTGTCGAAGTCGGCCGCCGCCGCCCGCAACGCCAGGCCGAACATGGTCCGCTGGAGCAGGAGGCTGGTTCCGATCAACGCCAGCACGGTCACGCCGATGACCACCGTGTCGAAGACCTCGATTCGCAGGGATCCCACAGCGAACGTATTGGTGACCCATCCCGGTCGGCTGAACGTCTTGACCGACGCCGACACGTACAACAGGAAGATCGCCGAGACCACGAAATGCACCCCGAACGACGTCAACAGCAGGGTGAAGTCGTCAGCCCCCCTGACCCGGCTGAAGGCCACCCGTTCAATGACCAGCGAGGTGGCCACCGAGACCAACACGATGAGGGGCACCACGAGGTACCACGACCAGCCGGCGTCCAGCGCCCAGAAGGCGGCGTAACCCGACACGGTGATCAGCTCGCCGTGGGCGAAGTTCAACAGGTGCATGACGCCGAAGATGACGGCGACCCCGAGGGCCAGCAGGGCGTAGATGCTGCCGCGCCCGAGCCCGTCGATGAGGTTCTGGAGGAGTTCGGCCATCTTCAGTTTCCGAGGAACGTGTCGAAGAGTCGGTCGTCGTCGCGCAATTCCGCGCCCGTGCCCTCGGCCACGATGGCGCCGCTTCGGACCACGTAGGCCCGGTCCGCCATCTCGAGCATCCGCGTGGCGTTCTGCTCGACCACCAGCATCGTCCGACCGCGGTCCCGCAGCGAAGCGATGAGTTCGAAGACCACGTCGACCATGACCGGGGCGAGGCCCAGCGACGGCTCGTCCATCATGAGGAGGCGGGGTTCGGACATGAGCGCCCGGGCGATGGCCAACTGCTGGGCTTCGCCGCCCGACAGGTAGCCGGCCGACGTCGTCCACTTGTCCCGCAGCACGGGGAACTGTTCGGCCATCTCATCGAGCAACGGCTGTCGGCGTCCGGCCGGCACGGTGATCCCGCCGATCCTGAGGTTCTCCTCGACGCTCAGGTCGGCGAATATCCGACGGTGCTCAGGCACCAGGGCCAGACCCATACGCAGCAGTCGCTCCGGCGAACTGCCGGTGACGTCCTCCCCGTCGAAGGTGACCGTGCCCTCGCTGGGCTCCAGGAGCCCGGCGAGCGAGTTCAGCAGGGTGGTCTTGCCCGCCCCGTTGGGTCCGATGAGGCCAACGACCTCACCGGACCCGACGTGCAGGCTGGCATCTCGAAGTGCCGAGATCTCTCCGTATCTGGTGGTGAGACCCGACACCTCGAGCATGTGGCTCAGCCGCCGATGGTGGCGACGAGGACGTCGGCGCCGTCGACGATCCGGTTGATCGGGACCGCCTTGGGCGGAATGCCGTTGGTACCGGCGTAGGTGATCTCACCGGACAGACCCTGGAAACCGGAGATCTGCTGCACGGCCTCGCCGATACCAGCCGGATCATCACAGCCACAGTCGAGGATGCCCTGAATACCCAGGAACATCGAATCGACGTACAGAGCCATGAACCCACGGCTCTCCAACGCCTCACCCCTGGCGGCCTCGTAGCCGGCCAACAGCATGTCGTTGCGGTCGCCAGCGGAAATGCTCACGTGCGGCGTGTGGGCAATGCCCTCATTGTTGGCCTCGACACTGATGCCCGTGGCATCCAACGCATCGGTCCCGATGTAGGTCAGGCCATCAAGGCCCTGCCCCTCGAGCTGACCACGCAACGCCGTGACCTGGAACGCCAACGCCGCCGAGAAGACAACCTCGTTGTTCTCCGAAAGCCCGGCGATCTCGTTGACCTGCGCCGAGAAATCGGTGTCGGCGGCCCACACGTACGTCTGGGTGGACACCACCTCACCACCACCGGCAATGAACTCCGCCGCGAACGCATCCGGGTTCACACCGGTGTAGGGAATGCCCTCACCCTCGGTGAACACAATGGCCCGGGTGATGCCCTGATCCAGCGCCCACCTCGCGGCGGCCTCGGACTGCCCGAAGTCATCGAACGTCACCAGGTACGAGTTGATCGACATGTCAGCCAACGTCGGCTCCGTGGACGCCGCCACGAACATCGGCACCCCACCACCAGTGGTCTGCAGAATCGGCAGAGCGAAGTCCGCGAACGGCGGACCGATCAGGAACTGCGCACCCCAGTCCAGCAACTCCTGGGCAGCCAGAGCAGCGTCATCGCCGACCTCCGACACACGAACCTCAACCGGACGGCCGTCAATGCCACCGGCACAGTTGATGAGCTCGGCCACATACGGCACCAGCTTCGAACCCGGGATGTCGACGAACCCGACCACATCACTGAAGTCCATCGCCATACCCACCCGAATCGGATCACCCGACGGAGCATCCACACAGGCATCCAGATCAGCAGCCAACACCGCATCAATATCCAGACCCGACATGGCAGATCCGGCAGCGGCGGCCACGCCACCGATCCAGTCGGTACCGATGGTGGCGACGAGGACGTCGGCGCCGTCGACGATCCGGTTGATCGGGACCGCCTTGGGCGGAATGCCGTTGGTACCGGCGTAGGTGATCTCACCGGACAGACCCTGGAAACCGGAGATCTGCTGCACGGCCTCGCCGATACCAGCCGGATCATCACAGCCACAGTCGAGGATGCCCTGAATACCCAGGAACATCGAATCGACGTACAGAGCCATGAACCCACGGCTCTCCAACGCCTCACCCCTGGCGGCCTCGTAGCCGGCCAACAGCATGTCGTTGCGGTCGCCAGCGGAAATGCTCACGTGCGGCGTGTGGGCAATGCCCTCATTGTTGGCCTCGACACTGATGCCCGTGGCATCCAACGCATCGGTCCCGATGTAGGTCAGGCCATCAAGGCCCTGCCCCTCGAGCTGACCACGCAACGCCGTGACCTGGAACGCCAACGCCGCCGAGAAGACAACCTCGTTGTTCTCCGAAAGCCCGGCGATCTCGTTGACCTGCGCCGAGAAATCGGTGTCGGCGGCCCACACGTACGTCTGGGTGGACACCACCTCACCACCACCGGCAATGAACTCCGCCGCGAACGCATCCGGGTTCACACCGGTGTAGGGAATGCCCTCACCCTCGGTGAACACAATGGCCCGGGTGATGCCCTGATCCAGCGCCCACCTCGCGGCGGCCTCGGACTGCCCGAAGTCATCGAACGTCACCAGGTACGAGTTGATCGACATGTCAGCCAACGTCGGCTCCGTGGACGCCGCCACGAACATCGGCACCCCACCACCAGTGGTCTGCAGAATCGGCAGAGCGAAGTCCGCGAACGGCGGACCGATCAGGAACTGCGCACCCCAGTCCAGCAACTCCTGGGCAGCCAGAGCAGCGTCATCGCCGACCTCCGACACACGAACCTCAACCGGACGGCCGTCAATGCCACCGGCACAGTTGATGAGCTCGGCCACATACGGCACCAGCTTCGAACCCGGGATGTCGACGAACCCGACCACATCACTGAAGTCCATCGCCATACCCACCCGAATCGGATCACCCGACGGAGCATCCACACAGGCATCCAGATCAGCAGCCAACACCGCATCAATATCCAGACCCGACATGGCTGATCCGCCAGCCGACTCATCAGCCGAATCGTCAGCCGACTCATCCGGCGCCGGAGCAGCAGTCGTCTCCGCTGGAGCAGCGGTCGTAGCCGACGCGGCCCCGGTATCCGCGTCGTCGCTGCCGCAGGCACCGGCGACCATGGACAGGACCGCCAGTACGGCGATCAGGATTCTCGTCTTCATCTCGTGGTTCCCCTCGGATTCGTTGGTCAGTGGTCCGCCAGCCCGGAGGACCGGGATCAGACCGTCTTCATGGTTACTAGAACAGATTTACATACAAAATGCAAACACTTCGTATACGGAGTATCCAATCTCGATGATGATCCCCCCTCACCGCTGTGGCGGGCGTATCCCCCGGAACTCCCAGTCGCCGCCCAGGGCGGTCGACAGGACCTCTTCGGACTCGGTGGGCTGGGCGCCACAGTCGTCACGGATGGGCGCCGGTCCGGTCACGATGGTGTTGGTGAGTGCCCCGAGACCCTCGACCTCCACGGTGACCACGTCGCCGGGCTGCACGGGACGGGAGTTGGCCGGCGTGCCCGAGAAGATCATGTCGCCGGGCAGCAACGTGATGGTCCGGGCCAGGTCGGCCACCAGGTAGTGCATGTCCCACGTCATCTCGTCGGTGTTGCCGTCCTGGGCCACCTCGCCGTTGACCAACGTGCGGATGCCCTTGCCCCGGAAGTCCCAGCCCTCGACCAGGCCCGGGCCGACCGGGCACATGGTGTCGGACCCCTTGACCCGGAGCATGGAGCCGGCGTCGGTGTCCCGGAAGTCGTGCAGGCCGTAGTCGTTGCCGATGCTGTATCCGGCGATGTAGTCGCCCGCCTCGTCGGGGCTGACGTTGCGGCACGGCCGACCCATGACGATGACGATCTCGCCCTCGTAGTTGAGCCAACGGCAGCGCTCGGGTCGCACCACGTCTCCCCGGTGGCCGTTCAACGACGAGGTCGGCTTCTGGAAGTAGGTGGGGGCGGCGGGCAGTGAGACCTGGAACTCCTCGACCCGGCTGACGTGGTTGAGGTGCACGCAGAGGATCTTGGACGGCTCGCTGGGCGGGAGGTGAAGGGCATCCGCCTCAGCCACCCTCCGGCCGTCGCCGGCCACCAGCTCGTCGCCGTCGACGGCCATCGGGGTCACCGACCCGTCCAACAGGATCCTGCGCGTCTCGACCTGTTCGTTCGACATGTGCCGCCCTCTCTTGTTCATCGGTGGGGACCGGGCCCGGACATCTTTCCATGGAAATCGTTTGGATCCAAATGATATGGTACACGGCATGACCAGCAACATGAATCCAGTCACCCGAGGCTTCATCTTTCCCCGCACCGCCTCCGGTGCATCGTCAATCGTGCCCAACCCACCGTGGCACTACTCGGGCGACATGCTCACCATCGAATACCGGACCGACCCGGCCGCGGTGGCCGAGTTGCTCCCGGCACCGCTCTCCCCGGTCGAGGACGACCCCGGGGCCGTCGCCGTCATCTGGGCCGACTGGCAGTCGTGCTCCGACGACTACAACGAGGTCCTCGACCCCGACCGCCTCCAGTACAAGGAGTGCTTCGTGGTGGTCCGGTGTTCGTACGAGGGCCGGGACTACAGCCGCTGCGTCTACATCTGGGTCGACAAGGACTACGCCATGGTCCGCGGCCACGTGCAGGGCTACCCCAAGAAGTTCGGCGACATCTGGGTGACCCGACCGGTCACCGTCGGGAAGGCCGGCCCCCGCCTCGAGCCGGGCGGCCGCTTCGGCGCCACCTGCTCGGCCTACGGCCGCCGCCTGGTCGAAGCCGAGTTCACCATCACCGGCGACAGCGACCACACAGGTTTCGTGAATGCCCTGCCCATGATCCACAACCGGATCCTCCCGGCCATCGAGGCCGACGGCACCGACTCGCTCAACGAGCTGGTCACCATGAGCGGCTACGACGCCGAGGTCGGTCCGGCCTTCACCGGCGACGTCGACCTGCGGGTCTTCGACTCCCCCGTCGAGGAACTCACCCGCCTCGCCCCCCGGGAGATGATCGCCGGCTACTGGCGCAGCGTCGGTGTGTCGTGGAACGGCGGTACCACCCTGGACGACCTGCTCGCCGACCAGCGACCCGGAGCCGGCTCGTGACCATCGAACGCCACCCCTGGACCCCCGAGACCGACGACGGCCACGCCGATCTGGCGTCCCATGACACCTGGGTGCACGGCACGCCGTACGCCACCCTCGAGCGGCTCCGCGACGAGGACCCCGTCTCGTGGGTCGACGAGGCCGACGGCTCGGGCTTCTGGGCCGTCACCCGCTACGCGGATGTCATCGAGCTGAACCGCCGATGGGACGATTTCACCTCCTACCGGGGGATCCGCCTCGAGGAGATGGACGCCGAGGAGACCGAGGCCCGGCGCACCCTCATGGAGCTGGACCCGCCCGACCACACCCGACTGCGACGCCTCGTCAACCGGGGCTTCACCCGCCGGACCGTCGAGTCCTACGAGGAGCCCATCCGGGAACTCACCGGCGACATTCTCGACGAGGCCCTGGCCCTCGGCGAGTTCGACTTCGTCGGCGAGGTGGCCCGGGTGCTGCCCATGCGAATGCTGGGTCGCCTGCTGGGCGTACCCGACGACGATGCGGCACAGCTCGTCGACTGGGGCGACCAACTGCTGTCCAACTCCGACCCCGAGTACACCGACCACGTGGTCGACCAGGTCGACACCGATGAGTTCCGCCTCATCCCGTTCCGTAGCCCGGCCGGCCTCGAGGTGTTCCGCTACGCCCAGGAGGCGGCCATCGAACGCCGGGGCTGCCCGCACGACGACGTCATCTCCCGCCTGCTGGAACCCACCACCGACGGCGAGCCGCTCAGCGACCTGGAGTTCAACAACTTCTTCGCCCTGCTGGTGGCCGCCGGCAACGACACCACCCGCTACTCGCTGACCGAAGGCCTCCGCGCCCTGGTCGACCACCCCGACCAGTTCCGGGCCCTGCGCGACGATCCGTCGCTCATCGACTCGGCCGTCGAGGAGATCCTTCGTTGGACCACGGTCACCACCCACTTCCGTCGCACCGCCACCAGCGACCAGGAGGTCGGTGGCCGGGCCATCGCCGAGGGCGACAAGGTCGTGCTGTGGTGGGCGTCGGCCGACTACGACCAGCGGAAGTTCGACGATCCCTACCGGTTCGACATCCGGCGGGACCCCAACGACCACGTGGCCTTCGGCCGCAACGGACCGCACCTGTGCCTCGGGGCGTGGCTGGCCCGCATGGAGATCCGCATCACCCTCCAGGAGCTGCTGGCCCGCACCACCGAGATCCAGATCGTGCACACCTCGGATCGCCTTCGCTCCAACCTCATCAGCGGAACCAAGCACCTCACCGTCCGGGTGGGTACCTGACGGGTCAGGCCAGGTCGTCGACCAGGGTGCCGTCGACCACCACGGGCTCACCATCCAGGGCCACCGTGCAATTCCGCATCGGCAGGTCGAAGTGACCCCGACAGAAGCGACCGGCCACCTCGTTGGCTCCGGTCGACCACAGGAAGTTGCCGGCGAAGGCCCGTAGTTCCGTGCCGTTCAGGTCGGCCTTGTCGTACAGGGGCAGGACGTCCCACCGGCAGGCGTGGTTCATGCCCCAGCCCACGTGGCTGACCGCGTAGGCCTCGGGCTCGTTCCAGGCCGCCAGGTACGACGAGAAGAGGTCCGCATCCAGGCCGTCACCGTCGACGGCCACCACATGGTCGGCCTCCAGCGTGCAGGTGATCGGTGACCGCACGTACTCCTTGAACGTCAGGTTGGCGTCACCCGGTGCCATCACGACGGTGCCCGAGGTCGATCCGGCGGCCGGGAAGCACAGCACCAGCCCACCGGGCCAGTGGGCGATGCCGCCGGGGTTCGTGACCGTGCCGTCCGAACCGGCGACCACCGCATCGGCGAGATTCACGGTGAGGTCGGTACCGGCCACCGAGGTGACCCGCATGGTCGAAGCGGCGGCCAGCATCCGGCGTCCCCGGGCCACCCGGTCGCCCAGGCCGGCGTCGTGGCCCACCCGGTCGAACACCTCGGGATGCTCGTTGGACAGCATCAGGATCCGGGCGCCGTCGGCCAGGATGGCCGGGCGCTCCTCGGCGTGCAGCAGGCCCTCGACGGTGCAGTCGGCGATGAAATCAGCGGCGGCCAGGCCGGCCAGCACCGACGGGTTGTGGGCCAGG
>ERZ1048872.1369-NODE-1369-length-20600-cov-5.630567_pt1 | contig 20600 bp, 21 predicted proteins | sample MGYA00383100_ERZ1048872 | MGnify/ENA primary metagenome ERZ1048872 (study PRJEB29581, sample SAMEA5548370) | metagenome | biome: marine; feature: coastal; material: water | depth 50 m | study: Short-term variability in the microbial, nano- and picoplankton...
TGTATGAAACCTGCCTCAATGACTTAGCGCCTGCTTTATGCAGGCGTTTTTTTTGCCCATGACATCCGGAAACAAATTCACACGGTTTTGCAACACAGAATTTTCAGCAGAAATTCACAGGATAATATCAAAAGATTGAAGTCTTTTAAAGCCACCAAAAAGTTATTTCTTTTTCGATGAAACCAATTTGGTTTCTGGATAGACGAGACCCGCTGATATCACAAGTTTGGCGGCATCTTCGATACTCATATCCAACTGAATGACATCTTCTTCTGGAAAAAATAGTAAAAAACCGGATGTCGGATTTGGGGTTGTTGGCACAAAAACGGACAGCAACTGGCCCTCTGACACAGCCTTTGATTTTACTTCCCCCTTGGCGACCGTTGAAATAAACCCAACAGCCCAAATCCCTTTACGAGGATATTGCACAAGGCATGCTTTCTCAAAAGAGCGATCTGACTGGGCAAAAACAGTTTCAGCAATCTGCTTAACACCAGAGTATATTGACCGCACTACTGGCATGCGATGGACCAAAGTTTCTGCGTTTCTAATAAAAAAGCGACCAATGAAACCTTTGGCGATCCACCCCACAAAGGTCGTAAAAACCAAAAAGAATATCACACCCAGACCGCGGATATTCATCTGGCTCTCTTCGCCAAATATTTGCTTTATTATAGTTTCAGGCTGATAAGAGTTGGGGACAAAAGGCAACACAAACCCATCTACCCAACCGATTACCGTCCAAATAAGCCATACGGTCAGACCAACGGGGGCAATAACAACTATGCCTGTTAGGAAACTATTACGAAGCCCTGAAAACAAAGGCTTTCTAGGCACAGGAGGTGGTGTGGCTTGAAACGGTTTATTCATGATACCCTTCTCTTAGCCAACATCTCTAAGCTTATAATGTCGAATACACAATGATTGCGTGAACAGAAATAAAATCATGGTCAGAAATCTGTGAAATTACTCGCTAACTTAGCTGCCAAACTCGCATTGTTTACGATCAGTGCAATATTTGCCTCTAGCGACTTTCCTGCGGTCAGGTCAAAAATCCTAGATAGCAAAAAGGGCGTGACATCTTTAGCTGTAATTTTGTCATTAAAAGAATCCTCAATCGCCTGATCTATGATTGGCTGAATATCGCAAAGAGGAATTTCATTTTGCGCTGGAATTGGATTGGCAACCAACTGACCCCCAGAGATCCCCAACTCAGCTCGCATTTTATGCGCTTCGGCAATCTGCTTTAAATCATCCATTCTAAGCGGTGATTTATATTCGGATTTAGCCGACCAAAACGCTGGAAACTCATCTTGTTTGTATGCAATCACCGGAACACCAAATGTCTCTAGAACCTCAAGTGTTTTAGGAATATCCAAAATAGCTTTGCACCCTGAGGACACAACCGTCACCGGCGTGCGTGCCAATTCTTGTAAATCCGCAGAGATATCAAAGGAAAACTCGGCGCCGCGATGCACCCCCCCTATGCCGCCTGTTGCGAATACAGAAATACCGGCATGTGCGGCTGCAATCATGGTGGCGGCTACCGTGGTTGCGCCAGTTGCTTTTTGAGTTAGGCAAATTGCCAAATCAGCACGGGATAATTTTCGCGGTGACTGCGATGCAGCCAATTCAGAAATCTCTTGATGAGAAAGACCAACTTTTAACACCCCATTTAGAACTGCAATTGTTGCCGGCACGGCTCCATTATCGCGCACAGATTTTTCTACTCTTAAGGCAACCTGTTTATTTTCAGGCCATGGCATTCCATGCGTGATAATAGTGCTTTCCAAAGCGACAACCGGCTTTGAATTGTCCAAGGCATCTTGCACCTCGGTGCTTACGTCAATCTCAATCATGCATTGTCCTTGCCATTTACGAATGCTGCCGCGGCCTCAACAGCCTGCTTTAATGCCTTTTCGGCAGAAAGTTTTTCAATTTCTGCTGCCAGATGTGCAGCCATGAAGGTATCGCCCGCTCCGGTCACTCTTTGAACTTCTATTTTGGGCGGCGCATAAAGGACTGGTCTCTTTAATGCCCTGCCGTCACAAACTGTCAATCCACCATGGGTCACGATGGCCCGCTTTGCACCCATGCTCAAAAGCCCAAGAACCGCAGCCTCGGCAGTATTAAATTCCGCTCCACACAAAATTTCAGCTTCCTGCAGATTGCAATAGAAGGTTGCATTTTTATGTCCAAAAAAAGGTTTGAGGCGTTTGCCTTTTCCCGGTGATGCAGGACACAAACGCAGATCACAAGCTGCAAAATATGGACTGACTGAAATCTCTTCTAAAACTTCATCAGACAGATTGCCATCAAGGACAATCATTCCATCAAAAGGCTTAACAATTGAGCCAAGGCGGCCATCTTTCAAAGGCTTCAATATAAGATCGCCGGCCGCTTCGAGGCTATGAGCATGCGCAATGGCGGCAACAACACCGTCTGCATCTTCAATTGCCATATAGCGATCTGTTGGCCAATCTTCAGGGCGGAAAATATAACTTGCTTCAAGACCAATCTGTTTGCATCTATCGATGAGAGCTTGACCTTCTGGATCCTTACCTATCGCAGTTAAAATTGTGGACTTATAACCAAGCATACAGAGCTTTTGTGCAATATTAAAGGCAACGCCACCAGGTAACATTTTAATTTGTCCGGGCTCATCAGAGGCACGCGAAAGAGACGCGTTCGTGGTGCCAATTATATCCCAAAGCACGCTGCCAATGCAGATAATTTTTTGTGTATTCGCGCTCATTCTGTGGGAATCGAAAAGGTTGTGGCCGCCCAAAGGCTTTCCCAAACAGCACCAGAGTTTTGCGCAGTGCCGCCTTCTGGTATGCGTAATATAACCGCATCTAAAAGATAGTCGTGCCCTGGTAGGACGTCTATAATGGCTTTGCCTTGCGCGTTGGTTTTGATATAAAAAACGGAAACATCACCCGAACTTGAGCGTTGAAATACCTCGATCTGCGCGTGTTTTCGTGGAATGCCCTGATACAAAAGAAGAACTTTAATTCCATTTGAAGTATCTTCTGTATAGGGATTGGTCAGCACAACAAATTCGGTTTCAAGCTTATATGATCGATCGTTTCCTTGCCCCGGACCGATCCCAATCAGCGCTTTGCTGAAACGTTTGTAGCTTTCTATAAAGTTCGTTTTTGGCAAGTTTCTACTTTCGTGGACCTGTTCAATTAAACCTAGGTTTTTATGCTGAATAAAATCGTCAAATTTTTGCCAATCCTTATAGGTAAGCGTGCTTGGGCGAGAGTGATAAACCACCACCATTAGGCCATTTTCTAGGGCAGGGGTCTTCATTGCAGGAATATCCCCAGACCGTGAATTAACCGCCGTTGTGCTGCTATTTAGCTCCCAAAAGAAATTCTCAATTCTATTTTTAAAGTAAGAAAGATTTATGCCCTTGAAATTTTGCCCATTTCGAAGTTCGATCGCAACCGTATCGCCAATTTGAGGTTGGAAATTCTTAGTATCCAGCCACATTTCGTGGGCAAGGGAAAAGTTTGGAATAAACAGCGTGTAAAGGACAAAGACAAAAATGCGGATGGCGTATCTAAAACAGATATTTAACATTACTATTTTAACTTTGTCGTTTTGGCTGTTACCGGGCTATGTCGCAAAGTCTCATGAGGTTTTGCCCAGCATCGCTGATATTACGTTGGATCGCAAGTCAATCAACGTCAAAATCAGACTTACGGCAGAAGCCATGCTTGCGGAAATCGACCTGCAAACGGTTTCCGATACAAGTGGCGCTGAAAATGAACAGGAATATGATCGACTTCGGTTATTGAAGCCAGATCAACTTGAAGTGATTTTCAGGCAATACTGGCCGGAACTGGCCAAAAAAATACATATTCGCACTGCCGATTCTGATAATGATCTTTTATTGAACTTGAACGCTATACGCATTGATCCAGTCGGAGATATAGACCTCCCACGCTTTAGCTATATCTCTTTCACAGCACCCAGACAGAGTTTTGAACCTATTGTTTTTTCATGGGATAAAAGACTTGGCGCAATTATTCTTCGCCAACAGGGCATCGAAAATGGGGTAACAGGATATTTAACATCTGGCCAGAAAAGCCCCCCCATCAGCGATAATTTGCAACCGCCAAAATCTGGGTGGTTTGTGTTCGTCGAGTATATTCCCATTGGCTTTGATCACATCCTACCAAAAGGTTTGGATCATGTGCTTTTTGTTTTGGGACTTTACTTCTTAAGTCTGAAGTTGTCAGTTTTGCTTTGGCAAATTACATCCTTCACGCTTGCACATACAGTCACCCTAACAGCAGCGGCCTTTGGGCTGGTAAACTTGCCAGCAACAGTAATTGAACCCCTCATTGCGGCTTCAATCGTTTTCGTTGCTGTTGAGAACTTATTTTCGCAGCGTCTGTCGAAATGGCGGCCCATAGTGATATTCGCTTTTGGCTTATTGCACGGATTAGGATTTGCCAGCGTTCTTTCTGCCTTTGGCTTACCGGAAACGCAGTTCATTCCAGCTTTGATTGGCTTCAATATTGGCGTTGAATTAGGTCAGTTAAGCGTGATTTTGATAGCCTTTATTCTGCTTGGGTATTGGTTTGGGAAAAAACACTGGTTTCGAGCAAGGGTTTCAATTCCCGCTTCGCTTTTAATTGCAGCAACTGGCGGTTGGTGGTTTTTAGAACGCACTCTTTTGGCTTAACAAAGAGTGCGTTCTTCTAGGTATTTTTCGCTTGCGTCATAAAAATAGTGGCAGTATACGCAGCTATCGAAATCCGCAGACGGGGTTCGGGCATTTGGGACAGACATCCCCAAGCGTCCTCCGGTTGGAGCAAAAGCTCATACTCCCCCGTCCAGGCGAAAACCGGAAAGGAAAAAGACATGGCTCTTCCAGAGTTTACCATGCGTCAGTTGTTAGAAGCTGGCGTTCACTTTGGCCACCAAACCCAAAGATGGAACCCAAAGATGGCTGAGTTCATCTATGGTTCACGTAACGGCATTCACATTATGGACCTTACACAAACGGTTCCGATGCTTGATGCAGCACTGAATGTTGTGCGCGAAACTGTTGCAAAAGGCGGCCGTATTTTATTTGTCGGCACAAAACGTCAGGCGGCAGGACCGGTTGCAGAAGCAGCCGAAAAATGCGCTCAATATTATATGAACCACAGATGGTTGGGCGGCACTTTGACAAACTGGCAAACAGTTTCTAAGTCTATTAATCGCCTTACAGTCATTGAAGAACAGATGACGACTGGCGCAGATGGCCTAACCAAAAAAGAACGGTTAGGAATGGAGCGTGAGCAGTCGAAACTTCAGGCTTCATTGGGCGGAATTCGCGAAATGGGCGGCGTGCCTGATCTTTTGTTTGTTATAGACGTGAAAAAAGAAGCCCTTGCAATTGCAGAAGCAAATAAGCTTGGAATTCCAGTGATTGCGGTGGTTGATACAAATTGCCCTCCTGCAGGTGTAGATTACATCATTCCAGGAAATGATGATGCTGCTCGTGCCATTGCTCTTTACTGTGATTTGGCAAGTCGGGCCGCTTTGGACGGAATGTCCGCGCAGCTCGGAGCCGCCGGTGTCGATTTGGGTGCATTAGAAGAAACCCCAGCAGAGGAGCCTTTGGCTGCAACAGAAGAGCCCGCCGCTGCGGCCCCATCTGAAGAAGAGCAGGCGCCTGCAGAGGCTTCAACCTAGCCACTTCGCTATAAATTTTGAGCGCGGGGATACCCGCGCTCGCGTTAATTCAAAGAAATGAGGAGAGCCTAACATGGCGATCACAGCATCTATGGTCAAAGAACTGCGCGAAACGACGGGCGCAGGAATGATGGACGCAAAAAAAGCACTGATAGAAACCGACGGTGATTTTGAAGCCGCTATTGACTGGCTGCGCACAAAAGGTCTTGCAAAAGCCGCCAAAAAATCTGGACGCGTGGCGGCCGAAGGTTTGGTAGCTGTTGCTGTTTCAGATGGTGAAGGCGTTGCCATTGAAGTTAACTCAGAAACAGATTTTGTCGCAAAAAATTCAGAATTCCAAGATATGGTTTCTTCTTTTGCCCATGCAGCACTTGGAGTCGAAACTGTCGACGCTCTGAGTGCCACTGAAGTTAACGGAAAATCTGTTGCAGATACATTGACCGCCAAGATAGCCACAATCGGTGAAAATATGTCTTTGCGTAGAATGAGTAAAGCTCAAGGCGATGAAGTGCATTCCTATGTTCACAATGCTGTGGCACCTGGCATGGGTAAGATCGGCGTATTGGTCGCATTAAACGGATCAAGCCCTGACTTCGGAAAACAAGTTGCTATGCATATTGCTGCGGCAAACCCTCAATCGCTTACCGAAGCCGATTTGGATCCAAACGTTCTTGAACGTGAGAAGAATATTCTTACCGAACAAGCCCGGGAATCTGGAAAACCAGAAGCCGTTATCGAAAAAATGATCGTCGGTAGGGTGAAAAAATTCTTGGGTGAAATTACACTTCTTGGTCAAGCTTTTGTTATCAATCCTGACTTGACTGTTGCGCAGGCAGCAAAAGAAGCAGGGGTTGAAATTTCTGCATTTGTACGCCTTGAAGTTGGCGATGGTATCGCGAAAAAAGAAGAAGATTTTGCCTCAGAAGTGGCCAAAGTCGCGCAAAGCTAAAACGCTATTAATCAACGGGGGTTTTGCGGCAAAAGTCGCTTTACCCCTTGAAATAAAAACGATGCTGGTATTTGCCGCATCGTTTTTTTATTTAATAACAATATCGCCTTAAGCTATAGCGCCAGCTTATCGATCGACTATAAACCGATAAACTGGCAATCCCTTTCGGGGAAACACTCAAATTACAGAAAATTGCCGCACAGAGCATTTCTTAAGTCCATATGGCCAAAGCCACTACTCACAGACACCTATTATAATGGCTCCTAACGATATCATTTTAAAGTAGGGATTTCCTTACTTTCTTAAGTTTCTTGCAATATTTAGCAAAAAATTTTCTAATTCATTAAACAAATATTATAATTTTTTTCCATTAATTTCAACTACTTGCCATCAATCTTACCATAAGCCAAAAATATTAATCTGTAAGCTGTTGTTTTTGAATTATGATTCTCCCTCCACAATAAACATTTGATTTTGGAAAGCCGCCTTTAGAACGGCCTGAGCTGTCGTTTCGACTCCTAAGTTTTCTCTTGCAAGGCGCAAGTGTTTTTCCACCGTCGCCGCGGTTAAACCCATAAGCATGGCTATTTGTTGAGCGGTTTTCCCATCTGCAACCCACTCTAAAGCTTCACGTTGTCTTTTTGTTAATTTGCGACCGGACATCGTCGTATAGGGCAGGGACATGATTTTAAGATGCGCAACATTATTTATCAAAACAAGTTCGTCACCATACCGCTTCCAAATGTCATCGACATCATCTTGTGTCAGACCAACCCGACCTGTGAGTCCGATCGCACCCCTTGATCGCGCTGACAAAGGATTAAAGCTAATCGTATATCCGCATGTTGCGCCATGTCTTTTATTAAACTCAATAGCACGCATTTCACCCACAGAAAGCGACGATGTCTTTGCAAGATTTTCTAACATTCCCCAACTACAGACTCCTTCATTTTCAAAAGCCCAATTGGTCATAGGAGCATCTAAAAACAATCCTTCATGAACAAATTCATCAACATATTCAGAACTGTGATTTGTTAAAAGGATAAAATCATCAGGATCGCCGAAACCTTTTGGGGTAGAAAAGTGAGTAAACCCATAAATAATACGATCAAACCCGTAGGAGTTCATTTTTTGAACATGCATCTCCCAGAGCTGTTCAATTGATTGAGCATTCGTCATTTCGGTGACGTAGGATGTAAGATCAGAGTTCAAAATCCTATTTCCCTGGTAGATCTATAGATTGCGTTTCTTTCGTTTAATGTCTTAATAAATAACCTGCACAAACTAGAATAAGACTTTGTAAACATGATTGAAAAATACATATAAAAACTTAGATTTAGGAAATATAAGTATATTTTTTTTAACATAATATATATTATGCGGTATTTGTGATGGGCTCTTTTTACCTTTCCCTTTGGAATCAGTCCAATCAAGAAGCTCCATAATTTTTGACTACCCAACCCTCCCGGATTGCAATTGGAATACATGTTATTGAAATCAATCTCTGTTTTAAAGTGTAATAGCATTTGGCATTACTCTCGAGACCTTCAAAATTAGAATGTCTTTCAATATGGCCAGAATATCTCGCTTAAAAAAAAGATACTTTTTAAAACAGTTTCCAAATAATAAATCGGTAATTTCTATTTGTGTGATTGGCAGTATTAACTGCATATGGAAAGTGAAGGTCGTTTTGTAATATTCCTTCATTTTCCTACACCAGATTACCCATCTGCCCTATTAAGAAATCACACCCTACTCCAAAAATGCCTCACATCACTCTCCTTGTCCATGACAAGCGTAATTACATCTCATAACCCAGAAAGTTGGATAAAGTGTTATATATTTACACTACTAATTTATTTTTGACCCGCTGAAAGGCCATTAAATCGTCCCACTTTGCATTTAAGAAAGTTTCGTCTGTCTTGATGATATGGAGTTTAACAAAATCGCGCCCCAGCTGTAGCATTTCATCGCCTGCACAATACTTAATGACGCCTTTACAAGCATCTACCTCTGCCGGATCTATTTCTTTGTCATCACAGTAAATCCGAATCCACCCCTCAGGAATACAATCTTTTATCATCTGATAAATGGCTTGCCGGCTTATTTTTATATCCTCGACAATTTCCGACGCGCTGTAGACTTCATCTTTAATTCTTCCTTGGATCATTAACATGGCAAAAGCATCTCGCTGAACCGTTGAGCGCACCCAAAGAATTAATTTTGAAGTTTTATCCACCAGGCTACGTCTACGGAAATGCGAAAGATAAACGTCCATAAGAGACAGTAAATATTCATCTAACAAGTATTTCTCAGTTACATCAAACCCTTTGTAATCCACTTATTTGCCACCCATCCATATTGCCTGCTTTAGCACTGCACATTACTATAGGGTTTACCCGATTTCTTTATCTAGCTCCATTACAACACTGTAATATAATACCTTTTTGGTCAAGGCGGGACTTTTTAGTTTGATTAAGCACAAAAGTTGCCCCATGTGCATTTATCAAGATTTTAAAGGGATTTATTCAACAGACTTCACGTTAAAAACAATAGGAAACCTTACCCTTGTGTATATGTTTATCATAAATGCGATACCTGTGCCCCCAATTCAAAAACAACGCTCTTTATCCTTTGGTATCGATCTTTGTATGAATCCGATATCTCAACAGGTAAAGTTTGTTGGGATGTAGATATAAGGTATCGCGCAAACTCTGTACCGAAATAGGTTCCTGGTCCTATACCCCGCCCAGAATACCCAAAAATACTGTATAGGTCAGAATCTAGGCGCATAATTTTCGGGATGTAATTTGAACTCATCGAAATTTTCCCACTCCAGTACGCCTCAAACCCTGCGGTTTTCAGCCTGGGAAACAGTTGAGATACTTTTTTCTCAGCCCAACGCAAATGGATATACCGTCCCAACCCCTCAGGTCGCCCCATCGCCCCTATCAGCAATCTGTTTCCACCAGCCTTTCGCACTGATGTCATAATCGGTGCAGTATCCCAACACCCTTGCTCCTGCGGCAGTATAGATGTCCAAATCTCATCGGACAAAGGGTGAGTAACCGCTTGGAAGTAATTTACGATGGCGGTTTTAGATGCCGTCAACCCAACATTTTTTTCTGCATAGGCATTTTGCGCGAACAGAACTGTTTTTGCAGCAACATCGCCGTTTGGTGTGATAACTGACCAAGACCCTTTTTCCCGCTCTAAGCGAATAGCGGGGGAGTTTTCGAATATTTTTGCCCCTTTTGCTTGGGCTACCCGTGCAAGACCGCGTAAATATCCAAGCGGCTGTATGGTCCCTGCCCGATGATCTATTAACCCGCCTTGGAAAGCATGGGTTCCGGTTAGTTTGGCGATTTGTTCTTGATTAAGCAACTCCACTGGTGCGTTTCGAGCCTGCCATTGAGCCCTGCGCTGTTTTAAATCCGTCAAACCTTTTTGATTATGTGCACAATGTATTGTTCCATTTCGCTTTGGTTCACATTGAATTTGATTTTCTTTAATTAAATCAAAAACGAGCTCTGGAGCTTTTGACAGCGCATCAACTAATTTTTCACCGCTGGCGCTTCCTATTTTTTCTTCGACCTTATCGGGTGGCAGCCACAATCCTGCATTTACCAATCCAACATTACGGCCAGATCCACCAAAACCGCAGAAATTTGCCTCAAGCAAAACAACGTTTAATCCTAACTTTGCAGCCTCTAGGGCCGCAGCGCAGCCTGTATACCCTCCCCCGATGATCACAAGGTCTGCGGACAGGTTTTTGTTAAGTTTTGGCGCAGCGAACTCTTCGGCGCATGATACTGTCCAGTAGTTGCTTTCTTCAATCATCTTTGGCTTTTTTCCAACGCGTTTTGGCCACTTCTTTCGCTTTACTTATATCCAAAAATGAATTGGACAAACTCAAATTCTCAGTAACTAAAATTTTGAAATGTTGAGATCTATCAAAAGAAAGATTTATAGCAGCGGTCAGGACAAAGAGCACAGATGGGGCTTGCGCTACTACTGCGAAACTTCCCGCTCACATCTGATCTAATGCCTTTTTGAAGGCTAAAATTAAATCTTCTGGGGTTTCTAAGCCAACGGAAACCCTAAAAAAGCCCTCGCTAATTCCATTTCTTTCACGATCTAGAGCTTCCATAGATCTATGTGATGAACTTACAGGGTGGCTAAGCGTAGTTCCCACATCACCCAAGGTCGGAGCAAAAGCAATACCCTCCAAACACTGTGTAAACAGGTTTGCCGCTGCCCGTGTTTTGTTAGTCAATTCAAAACTAACCATATTGCAACCGTTACCCTTAAAGTGTTTTTTAGCAAGCTCATGATCAGGGTGATCTTTGCGCATCGGGTATAAAACCCGGGCTATTTTTGGATGTGTGGCCAATGCATCTGCCAAATTTTCAGCGTTTTTTTGGGCTTTTTCGAATCTTAAATCAAAAGTCAATAAACCCCGGTCAGCCAACCAGCAATCGAAAGGACTTGCGGTCAGACCTGTTGTAACAGCGAAATCATAGATGCGTTTGTTCAATGCAGCATCTTTAGCAACTACATACCCCAAAGTGACATCTGAGTGCCCTGCTAAAAGCTTGGTTACTGAATGGATAACTATATCAGCGCCATGCTTCAAAGGTTGAAAAGCTTTGGGCGTTGTAAATGTATTATCAACAGCCAAAATAATCCCCGCCTCTTTGCAAATAGACGAAATTCCGTGAAAATCAGCAACCCGCAAGGTCGGATTAGAAATACCCTCGATCAATACCATTTTTGTATTTGGCTTTATTGCCTGGGCAATATCATCGCTGGATGATGCGTTCGCAAGAGTTGTTGAGATGCCCAACCGCGGCAATTCCTCGCTCATCAACCGCAAAGAGCGACCATAAAGCTGATCCCCAGCGATTATGTGATCTCCGGTTGATAGTATTGCCATAACCGCACTCGACACGGCTGCCATTCCCGACCCTGTAACAATCCCATTTTCCGTCGCTTCCAACCGATCCAAAATTTGTGAAAGTGCTTGACCGTTTGGATGCCCCTCACGCGCATAGGTAAAACCAGATAGTTTGCCATTGTATTGGTCATCTAGCATGTCAGGGCTATCTGAAGCGTAAACCACCGATGGCGACAGTGGTGTCACAACTGGACGGCTGGCACTTTTAGGAAATTCTACCGGGCGAATGAATGTTGCAGCATCAGGTTTCAATTCAATCAATCCTTTTCATATCAGCCATAAAGCGCGCCGCATTTTGTTGGTAATGTAGGGCGCTTTTCTCAAGTGACTTTATCTCTTCATCGCTTAAAGAGCGTATTATTTTACCGGGGGAGCCTACGACCAATGATCCATCTGGAATAGATTTGTTTTCTGTGATCAATGCACCAGCACCGATCAGACAGTTAGAACCAATTTTTGCACCATTGAGCACAATTGCGCCCATACCGATCAATGAATTGTCGCCAATTTCACATCCATGCAACATGACTTTGTGGCCAATTGTACAGTTCATTCCGATACGAAGAGGAAACCCCATATCTGTATGCATTACTGTGTTTTCTTGGATATTACATCCAGCACCAATATCGATTAATTCATTGTCGCCCCTTAAGGTCGCACCAAACCAAACCGATGTTTTCTCTTTCAGTTCCACATTGCCAATCACATTGGCATCCGGTGCCACCCACGCAGTGTTGGCAATCTTTGGCGTCTTATTTCCGAGCGTATATATTGTCATTTACGATCCTCAAATTCGACATTTAACCGACGCACAGTATCAACAATATTTGGTTGCTGAGACAGTCGCATGCGCTCTGCAGAGATTATTGTACGAAGCTTTTGCTCCGTGGCATCCAGCGCATCATTTATCAAAACATAATTATACTCTGGCCAATGGCTAATTTCATCTTTTGATTTTAGCATCCGTGCCTCGATTATCTCCGGCGTGTCTAAGGCGCGTGTCTTTAACCTTTTTTCCAGTTCTCTGATGGAGGGTGGCAAAATAAAGAAAGAAACGCAGTGCTGTCCTAACGCTGAATTTTTTATCTGTTGGCCACCCTGCCAATCAACATCAAATAAAACATCCTTGCCCGCAAGGATGGCATCACGCACCGGTTTTTCTGGACTGCCGTAAAGATTGCCAAACACCTCGGCATGCTCAAGCATTTGCCCCTCTGACACCAAGTTTTCAAATGTCTTGCGATCATGGAAGTAATACTCTTTTCCATCCCTCTCGCCCTCTCGAGGCGTACGGGTGGTGGCGGATATGGAAAACTCGATATCACTATCCCAGTCACGCAATCGCGCCGCGAGAGTGGATTTTCCCGCGCCCGAGGGCGAAGATAGTATGATTAATAGTCCACGTCGTGTCAGTTCGCTCATTCATTTATTCCAGATTTTGAACTTGCTCTCGCATTTGATCTATTATGACCTTCATTTCAAGCCCGATGCTGGTCAATTCCGAATATTGGGCTTTTGCACAAAGGGTATTTGCCTCTCGGTTGAATTCCTGCATCAAAAACTCCATGCGGCGCCCTACAGCGCCCCCAGCATTCATCAGATCAAAGGCAGCTTGAATATGGATAGCCAAACGATCTAACTCTTCTGTTACATCTGACTTTACAAAGATCAAGGCCACCTCTTGTGCCATACGCTGTGAATCAAATTGTGTTGAATTTTCAAGAATTTTTGCCAGCTGAGTTTTCAAAAGACTACGCATATGGTCATTCCGCGCGTCCAAAAGAATCTTGGCATTTTCCAATTGAACCTTTAGGGCATCCAACTGAGATATAAGAAGATCAACCAACTGCTTACCCTCGGATGACCGCGACTTTAGGAACGTGTCATAGAGTGGCTCTAGGGACGTCAAAATTTCATTACAAAGTGTTTCAAGCCCATCCTTAGACAAAATTTTGTTGCCCATAATGCCCTTTAGCGTCAAAAGGTCTGCGGCTTTCGACGGGGCAAATGATACGCCATGATCCATTCCATATTGCTCAATTTTTGTGATGTTATTCAAGGTTTTAATTAAAATATCTTGATCAATCGATAGGCTGCGGTCTTGATCATTTTCATCGCTATGCAATTTGATTGTTAACGTGACATTGCCGCGTTTTATCAACTGCTTTAATCGTGCTCGAACTGCAGTTTCCAGACCGTCAATCCAATCCGGGACCCTGATCTTTATATCAAGACCTTTGCCATTCACACTGCGCAACTCTGCCGCCCAGCTATGGGTTTGATTCTCACCCGTCACAGCGCCAAATCCCGTCATTGATTGAGCCAAGTTCTTCTCCTTTTCCAATAAAGCCTAGATAGCTTATTTTGTCAGGGATGTCAGTGGATTAGATTACTCCATTAACCCTTTATTAAGATTAGTATTAAAAGCAATTCAAATTTATAATAAATTGCCTAAAGGAATGCAGGACAGAGACGTTTTGCAAAACTCCGATATTGAAAAACAAAGCTGTGCCTTTTGATCTGCTAAGTTCTATGGTCAGCTAAACTGGCAATTTGAGATTATGAGTAATATTTTTTTATTTAGAACATATCAAAAAGACATCTTCGACACCAAAATTGAAGCAAAGCCTTGCCCAGAAATTCAGCAATTGGAAGTTTACTGGGAAAGAATGCATAACGGTAAAAAACCGCCTTGGCGCACACAAATTTGCCCAACCAAATTGATTGATATGTTACCTTTTTTATTTCTGATTGACTTGGTATCCGAAAATCACGCCTATTTTAGGTTTATCGGCGCATCTGCAAAGTTGGATTTAGAAGAACTGTCGATCCATACGCCGCTCAAAAACCGCGTCTATACCGACACTCAGCCAAGATTTAAAACCTGCATGACTGAAATTTTCACAAGCTCTGCCCCACAAAAATTAATGCTGCGCCCCTATGCTTCAAGCGCTTTCAAAACGCCTTTGATTAACCTTGGTTTGTTTCCGCTTCTGGATAGGTATGGAAAATCTACGAAAGCCATCGGGGCTATTAAAACCGATGGCGCCAGAATTTACAGATGGGCGGAAAAGACTAAAACATTGGCCTTAAATAAACAATGGCGCTCATTCAGCCAAAGCCAGAGATGAAAGCCAAGTTAACGAACGCGCCTCGTTTTAAGGCCATGCCGTCTCTAAAGGGATACCGCTGATTGTCTTTTTTGCGACTCACGATGCATCACCAACTCTTCTGCTACCAAAAATGCCAGTTCAAGCGATTGGCTTGCATTCAAACGTGGGTCGCAGGCCGTATGATAGCGGTCTGAAAGATCTTCTTCGGTAACTTCTCTGACGCCACCTGTGCATTCGGTCACATCCTGCCCTGTCATTTCAAAATGTACACCGCCCGGGATTGTGCCTTCGGAACTGTGAATAGCAAAAAATTCACGAACCTCTCTTAACACGCTGTCGAAAGGTCTTGTTTTATACCCGGTAGAAGATTTAATCGTATTGCCGTGCATGGCATCGCAGGTCCATAAAACATTTGCGCCTTCTTCTTTAACTGCATTTATAAGGCGCGGCAGATGATCCCCCACAGAGCCAGCGCCAAATCGCGCTATCAAAGTTAATCGCCCTGCTTCGTTTTGCGGGTTCAGCTTTTCCATCAAAACCTTCAAATCCTCAACCGAGGTGCTCGGTCCACACTTTAAGCCAATAGGATTTTGCACGCCTTTACAAAACTCAACATGGGCTCCATCCGGCTGCCGGGTGCGATCTCCTATCCAAATGAGGTGCCCGGAACCCGCAAGCCATTTTCCAGATGTGGAATCCAAACGTGTAAGCGCTTCTTCATATTCAAGAAGCAAGGCCTCATGGCTGATAAAAAAGTCAACGGTTCGCAATTCTTGCGCAGTGTCAGATCCAATGCCAGCCGCGCTCATGAAATCCAATGCATCATTAATACGCTGTGCCATTTGACGGTATTGGGTTGCTTTTTCGCCTTCAGTAAAGCCCAGTGTCCAACTGTGGACCTGATGCATATCTGCATATCCACCAGTGGAAAACGCGCGCAACAAGTTCAAGGTAGCCGCCGATTGTGTATAAGCCTGCAGCATCTTTTTTGGATCTGGGATGCGAGCCTCGGGAGTAAAGGCCAGTTCATTTATAATATCGCCGCGATAGCTTGGCAACTCAACGCCATTTTGCACCTCTGTGGGCGCCGAGCGGGGTTTGGCAAACTGCCCTGCCATCCGCCCAAGTTTAACAACCGGTACTTTTGCACCAAAAGTAAGCACCATCGCCATCTGCAAAAGAACTTTGAATGTGTCGCGAATCCCGTCAGCAGTAAATTGATCAAAACTTTCGGCGCAGTCGCCCCCCTGAAGTAAGAAAGCCTCACCGCGAGATGCCGCAGCCAGTTTGGCCTTTAAATTGCGCGCCTCACCTGCAAAAACCAGAGGTGGATACTTCGACAACTGGCCTTCAACTTTCAGAAGTGCACCCTGATCGATGTATTCCGGCATCTGCACCCGGGGCTTTTGCCGCCAATCAGTTTTTTGCCAATCAGACATTATGTACTCCAAGACTACTAATCACTATTTTCACACTCTATACGAAAAAGATTTTGAAAGAACCATATATGTTTTTCAACTCTCTTGACGGATCGCAATAGTTTTGAACAATTGTGTTGATAAAGTCATGCTTTTGGATGTAATGCGCCAACTAGATTTAACGGAATGTGGCCCTATGAGCAGTCAAACCCAAACAACTCTTTCAAGACTGACGCCGATTAAGACACGGCGATTTGCATTCGTATTGATAGAAAACTTTTCTCTTCTATCTTTTGCCTCGGCCGTTGATGCCTTGAGAATTGCCAATCGAATGGCAGAAACCACGCTGTACACTTGGCTTTTCATGGGCGAAGGAGGAGACACAATCTCTTGTTCAGCCGGCACTTCTTTCAAGCTTGATGGTGACCTTATCGAGCTAAAGAGAGACGACACTATAATGTTATGTGGCGGCATTAATATACAAAACCATAGCTCAAAGAAAATTTTGAACTGGATTCGCCGTGAGGCAAGGCGGGGCTTGCCTATCGCAGGGCTTTGTACTGGCGCCTACCCTATGGCCAAGGCGGGGATTTTAGATGGAAAACGCGCCACAATTCACTGGGAAAACCAAGATAGCTTTTCAGAAGAATTTGCCGAAGTTGATCTAACAAAGTCAGTCTTTATAAGTGACGGAATGCGCATGACAACCGCAGGCGGGACATCCTCGATTGATTTGATGCTAAAAATTATAGCCGATGATCATGGAGAAGAGCTGGCAAATGCTGTTGCAGATCAAATGATCTACAGCTCAATAAGAACAGATCAAGATACCCAAAGACTTTCTGTGCCAACACGAATAGGTGTCCGCCATCCAAAATTAAGCAACGTCATACAAATGATGGAAACCAACATCGAAGAACCCATTAGTCCGGCAATACTGGCCAAGGATGTGGGGATGTCCACCCGCCAACTTGAACGATTGTTTCGGCGATACCTAAATCGCAGTCCAAAGCGATATTACATGGAACTGCGCCTGCAAAAAGCCCGCAACCTTTTAATGCAGACCAACATGAGCGTAATCAATGTTGCATTGGCTTGTGGCTTTGCATCACCCTCACATTTTTCCAAGTGTTATCGCGCGCATTACAACACCACCCCCTATAGGGAGCGAGGAAGCCATTCGGTTCGAGTGTAAAAAGCCATGCTCATTTTTATGAACAAGAAACTACCTTAAAAACCTAATAATCTTACTTCTCTGGAATTAGGCCTTTTGGAGCAAAGCGTAGCGATAATAACAATATTGCACCCATTGTAATTAATCTCATGTGAGCGGCAGAATCCAAAAGATGTTCTTTTAAGCTTGAGCCTTCGGCCATTCCGGCTGTTAAAATCGATAATATCCAATGGCCTATCGGTTCAACTTCAACCCAGAAAAACCACATTAGGAACCCCCCCAATACTGCTCCCCAATTATTTCCAGAACCACCAACGATCACCATCACCCAGATGAGAAAAGTGAACCTTAAAGGTTGATAGGATTGTGGAGTAAGAAGCCCATCCAATGACGTCATCATGGCACCGGCAATTCCGCAGACCGCTGAGCCCAAAATAAACACTTGAAGATGTCTCTTGGTTACATCTTTCCCCATTGCTTCAGCAGCTTCTTCATTATCTCGAATTGCCCGCATCATTCTTCCCCAAGGAGAATTAAGCGCCATTTCCGACATCCATAAAATAATGCCCAATACTATTAGAAAAAGAATCCCATAAGATAATTTAACGTAAAGAGACGAAGCCTGGATGACTTCCATGCCAAGCCAATTCACATTATTGATAAAAGTTTCGCTTTTTTGAAGATCAACTTCATATGCTGTTGGTCTGGGAATGCCAATCACGTTCTTTACTCCACGAGTCAACCAATCTTCATTTTTTATTATTGCAATAATTATCTCAGCGATTCCAAGCGTTGCAATAGCAAGATAATCTGCACGAAGACCCAGTGAAATTTTGCCAATTATCCACGCGGCACCAGCTGCAAAAACACCGCCTACCAACCAAGAAAATATAACCGGCAGTCCCAATCCACCTAGATATCCTTCTCCTGCGGGATTAATTTTTTCAATTATCGCTGCGGCCGGAACCAATAAACTTCTAAATAGAAAAAAACCACCAGCTAAAACAAATATCATAAGTAAATTACGAATTATTCCAGCAGGTGCCCTTTTCCATACTTGCATAGCGGCTATTATGGTGATGATCGCAGTCAAAACGGCCGTGAGTATTCCAGGGCCACCTGTTCTCCAAGCTTCTTCTACGGGTGGCATTGATGTTACAACTGCCGCCACACCACCAAGCGCTACAAAGCCCACCGTTCCTATCGAAAATAGTCCGGCATATCCCCATTGAATATTTACGCCCAACGCCATGATTGCAGACAGCAAACAAAGATTCAAAAGGCCAAAAGCGACATTCCAACTCTGAATTAATCCGACCACAATCAGGAAAAAGAAAACCATCGCAAACAGAGAAATGTTTCTATAGTTCATGTTGATTGTCCTTTAAACAAACCAGTGGGACGGAATAATAAGACCAGTACTAGAATAGAAAATGAAACTGCAAATTTATAATCTGTTGACAAAAGTTGAACTAACGAGGTCGGTGCCCATTCAGTTGGTAATAAGTAGGTAAACACCTTCTTGTAGGCATAGGTAAAAGATATCTCCGAAAATGCTATAACAAAGCCACCTACAATTGCTCCAACCGGATTACCCAAGCCTCCTACAACGGCTGCCGCAAACATAGGCAACAGCAATTGAAAATACGTAAAAGGTTTAAATGTCTTGTCTAGGCCGTAAAGTGTACCCGCAACAGTCGCCAAAATGGCGACGATAATCCAAGTAATTGTTACGACCCGTTCAGGATTAATACCAGATAACAATGCCAAATCTTCGTTATCAGAATACGCCCGCATAGATTTTCCTGTTCTGGTTTTGTTTAAAAACCAAAATAGGGCCGCAACCACAATAATCGCAGTAACCAATGTAATGCACTGCGTAACTTTAATTGCCAAGCCTTCTTTTAAACCCGTGAGCGTTTTAAAATCTCTCGCCTTAATGATAAATCGCGCGCCATCTGCAAATCTTTGGTCTCCTGGACCGATTATAAATCGTATTAGTCCATTCATCATAAATGTTACGCCTAAAGAGGCCATTACCAATACGACCGGAGTAGCCTTGGCTTTTCTATAAAATTTATAAACAAACTTATCGGTAAAAAGAACAAGTGCAATGCATCCAATAACCCCGAAAGGTAATGCTAATAAAGCAGTTGGAAGAGGATAGATTGATAATCCCATTGCTGTAAACCACCAAGTAATTAGGATTACAATCATGGTTCCAAACGCCATGGTTTCACCATGAGCAAAATTAGAAAACCGAAGTACACCGACCACTAGTGTAATGCCCAATGCACCTAAGGCCAACTGGCTTCCATAAGCGATAGCTGGAACAATAATAAAATTGGCAAGCACAATTAAAGCATGAAGAATATCCATTAAAGTGCCTTCTCAATTTTACGTACATAGATCTGGAGACAACCAAGTCTTTTCATTTTGTTATCCTCCTAAGAAACTTTTTCGTACTTCGGGATCTGCAAGTAGATTACTTCCTGTGTCTGTGAACCTATTTTCACCTTGAACAAGAACATATCCTTTATCCGCTATTTCAAGCGCCTGCCTAGCATTTTGCTCAACCATTAGAATTGAAATTCCAGTTTTAGCAACGTCTATAATACGATCAAATAACTCATCCATGACAATTGGTGATACTCCAGCGGTTGGCTCATCAAGCATCAAAACTTTTGGCTGGGTCATAAGTGCTCGCCCTACTGCCACCTGTTGCCGCTGCCCTCCCGAAAGTTCACCTGCGGCCTGCCTTCTTTTTTCTTTTAGGATTGGAAAAAGATCAAAAACTTGACTCATTGTTTCTGAGATATCATCCGTTCTCAAGAATGCACCCATCTCTAAATTTTCTTCTACCGATAAAGAGGTGAAGATATTTTGAGTTTGCGGGACGAATGCCATACCTTTAGCAACTCGATCTTGCGGGGATAAATTGGTTATATCTTCGCCATCAATATTAACCATACCTGATCTCACAGTTAACATTCCAAAGATTGCTTTCATTGCAGTTGATTTACCAGCTCCATTTGGACCTACTATGACTGCTATTTCACCCTTGCCGACAGCAACCGTGCAATTATGAAGGATGTCTGCACCAGAGCCGTAACCTCCGGTCATTGACTCTCCAATTAGGAATGGATTCTCACTCATTTAACATACCCGTCATAAGCCAATCGACCGATGTGATCTTGTTAAGCATTTAATTGACACCTGCTTTAACTTTATTTTTCAATCCTGTACCAAGATATGCTTCGATCACTGTTTCATTTTCTTTAATTTCATTTTG
>ERZ1048872.1370-NODE-1370-length-20569-cov-16.680170_pt1 | contig 20569 bp, 20 predicted proteins | sample MGYA00383100_ERZ1048872 | MGnify/ENA primary metagenome ERZ1048872 (study PRJEB29581, sample SAMEA5548370) | metagenome | biome: marine; feature: coastal; material: water | depth 50 m | study: Short-term variability in the microbial, nano- and picoplankton...
TAGAGCAAGAATTATCAAGACGCTTTGGCTTGTCGGGGTTAGAAGAAAAAGCCAATCGAAATCAATAAATAAAAATAGGAGAGAATTATGATGCCAGGACCTTTTGAACTAATTATTATTTTAGTCATTGTATTATTACTGTTTGGTGGCAAACGCCTCAAAAACATCGGTGGCGACTTAGGTGGTGCCATCAAAGGCTTTAAAAAGTCAATGAAAGAAGGTGAGAATGACAAACTTGATGATAAGGAAGACATTATCGAAGCCAAGGTTGTTGAAGAAGATAAAGACAAAGAAAAAAAATAAAACACCATTATGTTTGATGTTGGATTCTGGGAATTTGCCTTAATAGGTGTTATCGCTCTCATTATTGTAGGCCCAGAGCGCATGCCTGGTATTGCCAGAACGGCAGGCAAGTATGCCGGAAAAGCCAAACGTTTTATTGCCAAAATCCAAGATGATGTCGGTGAAGAGCTAGAAGTTGACAAACTTAAAGATCAACTCAATGCGATGGACAAAGACGCCAATATTGTTGAAATTTTTGATGAAACCAAGCAAGCTATTAGCGACATCAAAACGGATGTTGACAAGACCAAATCATGACCTCTAAAGAAATGACTTTTGTTCAACATTTGGTTGAGCTGCGCGATATTCTATTGCGCTCTGTTATCGCCATATTGGTCATCTTCATTAGCTTGTTTCCTTTTGCTAACGAGGTATATAGCTTTATTGCTGCGCCGATTATTAGCGTTCTACCCCAAGGCACTAATATCATTGCTATTGGTGTTATTTCGCCTTTCTTGACGCCACTTAAAATGGCTCTTATTATGGCAGTTTATATCGCCATGCCTTATTTACTGTATCAAGTTTGGAAATTTATCGCGCCAGCGCTTTATAAACATGAAAAGCAAATGATCATGCCTTTGGTTGTTTCCTCAACCCTGTTGTTTTACGCCGGCTTGTTATTTTCTTTCTATATTGTTTTTCCAGTTATTTTTGGATTCCTCTCTAGTATCGGCCCTAGCATTGTTGACTTTACGCCTGATATTCAATACTACCTTGACTTTGTACTTAAGGTTTCTTTTGCATTTGGCGTAGCTTTCGAAGTGCCAATTGCCACTATTTTGCTGCTTATGTTTGGTGCAACAACCATTGAAAATTTAAAGAAGAATCGACCTTACGTGGTTATTGGTGCATTCATATTAGGCATGTTATTAACCCCACCTGATATTATTTCACAAACTTTAATCGCCATCCCTATGTGGTTGCTGTTTGAAGCAGGGTTAATATTCGCCCCTCTATTTTTGCGCAAAGAGGATGACTCTGAGTCAGATGATAACGACCCTGACAATACGCCAAACCAGCCATCAAAAACACAGTCTAAATCTGCAGAAGAACAGGAAGAAGAAGAAGACTGGGATGATGATGAATTTGATGCTGAAATGGATAAAATCGATGAAGATTTCCAAAAAATGGATGATGAATTTGCCGATTATTTAAAAAAACTAGATGATGAAGATCCTAAAAAGGATACTTGATTTAATTATTCTAACAGTTCAAAAGCACTAATAACACTCTCAGCGACATCAACGATACGCTTATTTTTATCCATCGCCATCTTTCGCAACGATTGATAGGCATCATCTTCATTAATATCTTTATGCTTCATCAACAGGCCTTTAGCTTTTTCAACGGCTTTACGCTCTGACAATTGATTGCGAGTCGCATCGAGTTCATCTTTAAGCGCTTGAAATTCTCTAAATCTAGCCATAGCAACATCAATAATAGGCTGGACACGATTCTCTTCAAGTCCATCCACAATGTAGGCGTTAACCCCTGATTTAATCGCCGAACTCGCCATTTCAGAATTTGACTCCTCTGTAAACATGACAATAGGCTTGGGCTTAGTTTTGTTGACATCGGTCAGGTTTGCAAACACTTCTTCATCTGGAATATCTGCATTAACAATCACCACGTCAGCATGAGTCATTTCATTGCTATCTTGTAATTGGGCGCTACTTGCCATGCGGCAAATAACCTCATGACCCTTGTCTTGTAATGCTCTGCGTAACATGGCAGAGCGTCCAGAGTTCTCATCCACCAAGATGATTTTAAGTGCTGTATTCATAGGAGGGATATTTTAGCTTATGAAGTCATGCAAGACTTAAAAATTGCTCTATGCACATCGCCAATACTCACAATACCCACCAATTTTCCATTTTGAGTCACTGGAATTCTGCGATATTTTTTCAGCCACATTGTGCTCGCTGCTTTTAAGCAAGGCATATCAAGATCAATACTATCAACACCATGAGTCATAATTTCACTTATTTTGACGTTCATCGTCTCTTTATAATTAGTTTCCATGTTTTCAAAATCAAAATGTGTATCGCTCATAATATCTTCCAACTTCGGAAACATATGCTGCAAAATATCTTTTTCAGAAATAATACCAATTAAATTATTATCAGCATCAACAACTGGTGCGCCACTAATATGATCCATGATCATCATTAATGCAATATCTTTTACAGGTTGGTCAGCAGTTACTGTTTTTACATCCGTTGACATAATACTTTGAACAATCATACTTTCTCCATTTTTTATTAAGGGTTGATCCCCCTATTCTACATAATTAATGTTTAAACTTAGAAGGGATTTATACCAAAAAACCCCGCAAGAAGCGGGGTAAAAATCATTTTAAAATTTTTATCAGGGATTCTTTATAACTCTCCCTTGAGAAGGATTATTTTGTAAACTCTGGATAAGCTTCCAAGCCACACTCAGCAATATCCGCACCTTCGTACTCTTCTTCTTCAGAAATTCTCACACCCATGATTGCCTTAAGCACCAACCATAACACTAGCGATGTGCCAAATACCCAAACAAAGATTGTGCCTGCACCTGCCAACTGACCTGTGAATGACACGCCTGAGTTAGTTAATGGTACCGCTAATAGACCCCATAAACCAACCACACCGTGAACGGAAATAGCACCTACTGGATCATCAATTTTGAATACTTTATCAAGGATTGATATAGAGAACACAACCAAGATTCCACCAACAGCGCCAATCAGAGTTGCCTCTAAAGCCGTTGGTGTATCAGGGCCTGCGGTAATCGCAACAAGACCTGCTAGTGCACCATTGAGCGCCATAGTAAGATCTGCCTTACCCCATAGTAATTTAACCAATAACAGGGCTGCAATCACACCACCAGCTGCAGCAGCATTGGTATTTAAAAATACCATTGCCACAGCATTAGCACTCTCTTTACTTGCCATGGCTAATACTGAGCCACCATTAAAACCAAACCAACCCATCCAAAGAATAAACGTACCTAGTGTTGCCAATGGCATATTAGCACCTGGAATCGCATTCGACGAGCCATCTTTGTTGTATTTACCTTTACGCGCACCTAGTACAATTACACCTGCTAACGCAGCAGCAGCACCAGCCATATGCACAATACCAGAACCGGCAAAGTCAGCAAAGCCTAAGTCACCTAGGGTATACAAACCAAATACCGCTTCACCCGCCCATGTCCAAGCACCTTCCATTGGATAGATAATGCCTGTAAACACAACAGCAAATGCAAAGAACGAGAATAACTTCATGCGCTCAGCAACGGCACCCGACACAATACTCATTGCTGTTGCAACAAACACCACTTGGAAGAAAAAATCAGAGGCATTTGAGTATTTTTCACCCGCACCACTAATGCCGTCCAAAAGAACACCACCGCCATACATTAAGTCATAGCCGTAAACCATATAGGTTGTACAGGCAATGGCAAATAAGCCAATATTCTTTGTTAAAATCTCAGCCGTATTTTTACTACGAACCATACCCGCTTCCAACATTGAGAAGCCTGCTGCCATCCACATCACCAATGCACCCATCATTAAGAAATAAAAGGTGTCTAATGCAAATTGCATTTCTAAAATTGTATTTTCCATGTTGCCTCCTTTATAGCGCTATTGAGCCAGTCTCGCCCGTACGAATACGAACCACTTGCTCTAGTGCAGTAATAAATATCTTGCCATCGCCAATCTTGCCACCTTCAGACTTAGCCGCCAAGCTAATCGCCTCAACAACACTATCTACTTGGTCTGCGGCAATCGCAACTTCTAGCTTCACTTTGGGTAAAAAATCTACCGTATATTCCGCCCCTCTGTACAGCTCTGTATGGCCTTTTTGACGACCAAAACCCTTTACTTCAGTTGCTGTAATACCTGAAACCCCTATCTCTGATAGCGCCCCTCTCACTTCATCAAGCTTAAAAGGCTTGATAATTGCTGTGATTATTTTCATTATCTTTCTCCTATTTTTCTTTAAACCAAAAAAAAGCCAGATATTTCATTTTGCAAAATTTGCAAATAAAAAATATCTGGCTTCCATGCCATTTTTTACACAGCTCCCTCATGAAGCGTGCAAAAAAAAACGTTTATTTAAATCCCTTATTAAGAAATCTAAATAAACGTCAATGTTTGATGTTAACTTCCCGTCTTTGGGAAACAACTACTACGTATTATACCTAAAAAAATAAATCTGTCAGAATTTTGATAAAATTTGTTCTTTAGCTAAGAGTAAATTTTATCAAAATTAGCCAGAAACTCCTCAACTGACAAGTAATGATTGCCATCACAAGAAAAACTCAGACCAATCATGCCGTTCATAATATTCAAGCTACCTGTCTTTAAATATAGATTTTCATCCATAAAACGCATGTATTTAAATTTATCCAGCACTTCTCTCACTTGTGCTGGTGTCACTTTAGCTTGCTGTGGATAGGTCTTTCTAGGATACAACAATAAAATATTTGGACTTATAATTTCATCAAGCACATGAATATGATAATTATACGGATCATCAAAAGGCCATATAGTTGCTCTAGATGAGGCGTAGTGCAGCTTTAAATGAAACACACCCAGCTCACACAAAAGCTCGATTGCAATATTATGAACCGTATCTATGGATTTATCCATCGCAGAACAAGCCCTTGTTTGATTGAACAAATTAGATCGTATTTCAGGATCACCCTTTATTTGACGCCAATTATCCAGTGCAAATTCTTGTTTTAATAAAGGCAACTTCTCAAGATCTAAATCAAAAACCAGCATGCCAATAATCTCATTTTTATGACAAATGGTGTGCACAACACTAATACAAGGCTTAAGTGTTGCAGTTGAAATATAGGCATCAGAAATATAAATAGGATGCTCATCATCAATGGCATTAAAAAATGGTCGGCTGGATAAATCTTGCCCTTGAAAATCTGTATTAATCCCTTCTCTAGTGATATTAGCACTTAGCTGCACACCAAAACTATCAATCACATAAACCAGGTTAGTGTATTGATGCTGCTGCATATAGGAATGCAATAATGTGTTTAATTTTTCAAGGCTCGGGGTGTCTTCTAAACAGTTATCACAAGCTTGTGCAAGCTGCATTAAGCCTTCGCCTAATTGGTCGCTAAGAAAATCTTTCTGTCTAGTAATAAGATCTGAAATTTGCATGGTTGATTCTCACTATTGGGCAATCATAGCCATATAATCCAACTCTTTAACAATTTCAACACCAAATTTTTGTGCATTTTCGATTTTTTTTGGACCTACATTTTCACCAATAATTAAATAATTAGTTTTGCTTGTCACACTTGATAAAACTTGCATGCCCAATGTTTTAGCTTGCTTTTTCATCACTTCTCTAGAGCCAAGCATTTTCCCAGTAAAAACGATTTTTTTACCAAAAAGAGCATGAGATGATTGTGCAATATCAGCATCTAATCGTGTTATTTCTAAATTAAATTGATAGTGCTGTAATACGTCAAACTCAGCTCTGATCGCTTGCAAACCCACAACAATCATTTTTGCACTGAGATCGGCAAATCCATCTATGGCAGAAATTTCAGCCAAACTTAAGTCAAATACTTCTTTCAACGCATAGGCTTTTAATAAATTTTCACAATTACCCGTACCCATCCTGGCCATACCAAAGGCTGCCAAAAAGCGCCAATCCTCTATTTGCTCAGTGTGCGATCTTCTTAACTGCTGCATTAAGTTTTCACTGGTTTTATCGCCAAAACCCATCGCCACTAATGCACTATGGTCAAGCTGATAAATTTGTGAAATTTTGCGAATGCCGTGTTCATAGAGCTTTTCAATCGTGGCAATGCCAAAACCATCATTATTGGCCAGTATTTTGAAAAAATACTCCATTTTCCCAATCATTTGGGCGGGGCATAGAGCATGATTTATACACATTAAAAAATCCGCCTGCCATTGCAATGGTGCCGCACAACTAGGACAGATAGTTGGAATATCTACCGGTGCTGATTGCAGTACTTGATTAATTTTAGGAATAACCAAGCCTGAACGGGTCAGCTCAATCACACTGCCCGCACCCAAACCTTGCTCCTTAACCAGTCCGTAATGATGCCCAGTGGCACGTACAATAGTGGCACCACTTAACAAAGTAGGCTCTAATTCTGCAACGGGTGTAATTTTCCCGGTACGCCCCACTTGTGGGGTGACGGATAAAACTTTAACTTGAGCCTTATCTTTGTTTTCTTTAAAAGCAATCTGCCAACGATGGAATTTTCGATTAGCCCCCATCTGAGTTTTTAGCGCCTCATTCGTGGCCTCGAACACCACACCATCGACATCAAAATCTACCATGGCCAGCACTTCAGCTACAATTAGCTCAAATTGCTCAATTAGCTCACCAACCTCACCCTGCCAAGTAGGCAGTTGTACAAAGGGTACAAATAAAGCCGCCTTATCATTAATGGCTTGCTGCGCTTTTTCGTCCAGTGCTTTTTCTTTAATGAGGCTAGCTTGAAAATTACGCGGATATTCAAAGCTATCTGCCAAGTGCGCTTGAAAATAGCTTTGCTTGATGACAATTTCACCAGCCCCTTGTCCACGGCCAGAATCATTATAGACCTGAAGTCCGCGAGCAAATACTCTAGAAATGTCGCTGCCTTTTTTGCCGTCGCCACGTGTATATAAACGCGCCCCATCATCAAAGCCCGCAAAGCCATCGAGCTTAGGCGTGGCTTTAATTTGAATGGCTTGAGTTAGACTTATGTCGGTGGCAGATTTTTCTAAGCGCTCAATCCATTTTTGAATCTCATGCCAAGAATAGGCCTTATCCGTTGAAAGCATAGCCTCAGGCAGCAAAACCTTCTCTTCAGAAAATCCCTGACCTTCTGGCTCGACCACCTGAAATAGTGAGTGCTTTGGCAGTCTCTGCTTTAAAACAGGTAGGTAGACAAAATCATAGTCTTGATCAGTAATTATGGGATTGCCATCTCGATAAGCGGCATTCGCCAGCTCGCAAAATTTCGCCAAATCTTGATCAGACAAATCATCCGCCAAAACCTCTTGGCGAATGATTTGATTAATCACCTGTTGTGACAGAGCCACCTTGGCCTTAATTAGAATTGCTTGGCAACACTTCCCAAGAATTCATAACTAAAGTCAATCGTTGCCTGCTCGTTTTCCTCGGAAAGATCATTAAAGTAAACTTCTGTTTTGCCAGTGTCAATTTGTTTAACGATAATTTGGAACGATTTTTTAATAGCATCATCACCAAACATGCGTGAGAATATGCCTTGATCTTCAGTTCTAGCAACGTTAATATAGAAGCTACCCTCTTTCACATCTTTATCTTCAACGTCAATATTTAGCTGATCTAGTGCCCAACCCATATTATCCCAAGTATCGTATTGACCTAACGAGAAAGCCAGCTTAGCGTAACCGCCAATGCCTTTTTCTAGCGCAACTGTTAACACCTGCTCTTCTTTAGCTTGTATGATTTTCTCTCTCGCCACAGCGTGATCACTGCCTAAGAAAGTCATCAAACGATAGAGCATTTCTGTTTCAAGTGCCTGATCTTTCGGACGTGATTGCCAAATGGTATTCTCGTCATCACTGCCTGCTTTGGTCAACACTTCTTCCATTGACGTTAAAGATAAATAAACAGCCGATTGTTTACCATTAGCTAATGGCTCAATACGAATACGGTACTTATCAACAATTGGTAATGCATAACGCGCTGCAATGGCTTTTTTCAACATTGAGCGAATCACACCTAATGAGCGATCTGGAATCTCAGGATGATTTTCTAAAAAATCTGTTTCCATCATGCCAATTTTTTTGTTGGTTTTTTTAATCGCAAAACCATGCGATTTAAAGAAACTCTTAGATAAGCCCCAAGCCGCTTCTGGGGTTTTATCCACCACTAACCAGCGACGCTCACCTGAGCGCTTCACTTCAACATTTGAAGGTGTTCTTAAGATGCTTGACGCCTCTTTAATCGCCTCATCCTTCTTAGAAAAACTAATAGTATCTTCTTGAATATTCGATACATAATTTTCAAGTTTGAATGAATTTTGCACGCTCGGCTTAGTTAAATCTGGCGGTATTTCCAAAGAAGTGACAGTTTTGTTGGCGTAATATTTAATATCTCTTTCACCCAAACTTGGCGCCTGCTCTTGTGCTTTTTCTTCAAAAGAAAAACAACCTACTAAAGACAAAGAAAGTAGCGCTGTTAATGATGTTTTAATCATACTATATAACTCCCAAATTAGATAAATCTTGCTCTAATACCACTCGAGCTTGTGCTGATAATTTTGTTAACGGCAAGCGAATCTCGCTGCCACATTTGCCCATTTTATGCATCGCCCACTTCACCGGAATGGGGTTCGACTCAATAAACAAGCTCTGGTGTAAATCAACCAATGGTTGATTGGTAGCTTCTGCGACTTCTCGATTCTCTTCAAATGCTGCTTGATAAGCTTGTGACAAAGCTTTTGGAACAACATTTGCGCTCACAGAAATGCCGCCGTGGCCACCCATTAAAATAAACTCAATTGCCGTGGCATCGTCACCACTATAAAGCAAAAAATCTTCTGGGCAGCTATCAATCAAAGCCTTAGCAACTTGTAAATCACCGGTAGCATCTTTAACACCAATAATATTTTTAACAGCCGCCAAACGCACCACAGTTTCTGGCAATAAATCCACCGCCGTTCTACCTGGCACATTGTACAAAATTTGATCAATGTCAACCGACTCCGCGATCAGCTTATAGTGCTGATACAAACCCTCTTGAGTTGGCTTGTTGTAATACGGCGTCACTAGCAAACAAGCATCTGCACCAATGGCTTTGGCAGCCGTCGTTAACTCAATAGCTTCAGAAGTTGAATTTGCTCCCGTACCCGCAATCACAGGAATACGAGAATCCGCTAACTCAACTGTTCTACGCATGACTTCAATATGCTCATGCTGATCCAGTGTCGCGCTTTCACCCGTAGTGCCCATGGAAATAATCCCGCGCGTACCTGAGGCGACATGAAAATCCACCAGAGACTCAAGTGCTGCATAATCCACCGATCCATCATCAAGCATCGGGGTGATCAGGGCTACCATTGAGCCAGTTAAAGGGTGATTAAGTCGCATTACAATAAACCATAAAATATTGCTATGATTATATACGAATTGCTTTTGCTGGGCATAAAAAAACCCGCCAAAACAAAGTTTTAGCGGGTTTTTATTAAGCAAGACTTAACTTACAAATCATAACCTCTTTCTTCATGAGAAACGATATCTAGACCTTGCTGCTCTTCTTCAGCGCTCACTCTTAAGCCAACCATCATATCTACTACCTTCAAAATGATATAAGTAGCCACTGCCGTATAAGCAAAGGTTGATACTACACCAATTAGTTGGATATTAACTTGAGAAGCAATACTCATACCTTCTGCTAAGCCTTGGCCTGAAAAAATACCCAATTGATCTGAGGCGAAAATACCCGCTAAAATTGTACCTAAAATACCACCCACACCATGCACAGGGAAAACATCTAATGAGTCATCAATTTTCCATTTTTGCTTAATTAAAATCACCGCATTAAAACACACAATACCTGCTGTAATACCAATGATCAAAGCACCTGCTGGGCCGACAAAACCAGAAGCCGGGGTAATGGTACCCAAACCGGCAATCAAACCCGTGACTGTTCCTAGTGCGGTTGGCTTGCCAAATTTAACCCACTCATAAAACATCCAAGTAATCGCACCTGCTGCCGCTGAGATATGTGTCACTAACATTGCCATCGCTGCATCGCCATTAGCCGCTAGCGCAGAGCCGCCATTAAAGCCAAACCAGCCGACCCAAAGCATGCCCGCACCAGTAATGGTCATGGTCATATTGTGTGGTGGCATTGGCTTATTGGGGAAGCCATTACGCGGACCAATAACAATAGCCGCTACTAAAGCGGCGACACCCGCAGTAATATGGACAACCGTTCCTCCTGCAAAGTCCAATAGCCCCATCTCACCGAGCCAGCCGCCGCCCCATACCCAATGGGTAACCGGCGCATAAACTACAATCAGCCAGATCGCACTAAACAAAACAACTGCTGAAAATTTCATTCTTTCAGCAAAACCACCGACAATTAGTGCTGGGGTAATAATGGCAAAGGTCATCTGAAAAAGCACGAACAAGCTTTCAGGAATGTCGCCACTCAGCGAACCCTCCATAACACCAGCTAGCATGAATTTGGATAAACTACCAAAATATGCATTACCATCAGCAAAAGCAATACTATAACCAACTACCAGCCAAAGTACTGAAACAATGCCGGCAATAGCAAAACACTGCATCAAAATTGACAGAATATTTTTACTGCGAACCAGACCGCCATAAAACAACGCCAAACCCGGCAAGGTCATAAATAAAACCAGTGCAGTTGATGTCAGAATCCAAGATGTATTCGCACCGTTTAACCCCTCTGCGAACGCAACCATTGGCATTAAAGCCAATAAACTTAATATTTTTTTCATTTTTTTACCCCTTAAAGTGCGTCTTGATCAGTTTCGCCCGTGCGAATACGAACCACTTTATCTAAATTAGAAACAAAGATTTTGCCATCGCCGACTTTGCCAGAATTGGCAACATTGCTAATGGTTTCAATCACCATGTCTAATTGAGAGGCTAATATAGCCACTTCTAATTTAACTTTTGGTAAAAAATCAACTTGATACTCAGCGCCACGATATAACTCAGTGTGCCCTTTTTGACGACCAAAGCCTTTAACTTCAGTAACCGTAATGCCAGATACGCCTACTTCTGAAAGCGCTTCTCTAACATCGTCTAATTTGTGTGGTCGTAGAATTGCCGTTACAAATTTCATACTTCTCTCCTTTGATAGTTACAAATATTTAACTATTTGCAAATAGAAATAAACCCTTCATGGGCAACTTGTCAGCAACACTGCTTGTTTTTAAGACTCTACGCCGTTGTAGAATAATTAATATATTATAAATTTATTTGGGAAAAAAGCAAATAAGGTCTATTTTTTGATTAGATCTTGGCGCTTTTTTTGGGTATTTGTATGCGCTTGATCAGCACGCCATGCATCAATATTGGCTTGGTGGCCACTGAGTAAAACCTCTGGAACTTGCTGAGCATCGATAATTTCTGGACGTGTGTAATGTGGATAATCAAGCAAACCGTTGGCAAAAGAATCATTTAGTGACTGCGCATTGCCCAGTACGCCCGGCACTTGTCTACTGACACTATCAATCAGCACCATGGCTGCTAGCTCACCACCACTAATGACATAGTCGCCAATGGATATTTCCATATCCACATCGTGCTCAATCACGCGCTCATCAACTCCCTCGTAACGCCCGCATAACAAAGTAACAGACTCAAGCTGGGATATTTCATTAGCCAGTTGGTGGGTGAGTTTTTGCCCCTGAGGGGATAAATAAATCACTTTAGTCTGTGGATTTTCTTGCTTAATTTGATTAATACAATTACGAATTGGCTTAACCTGCATGACCATACCAGCGCCGCCGCCATAAGGCTTGTCATCAACATTACGATATTTGTTATCTGTAAATTCTCTAAGCTGCCAAGTATGAATCTCCAGTAGTGATTTCTTCAGCGCCCGCGCAACCACACCTTCTTCTTTAATCGCACAAAACATGTCAGGAAATAAAGTGATGACGTCAAAGCGCATCATCTTAGCTTAGGATATTTTTAAGAATGTGATAATAAATATCGCTCAAATCATCGAGATCTTGAGCAGAAACACATTCATTAACCTGATGAATGGTTGCATTCAAAGGGCCTAACTCCACCACTTGAGCATTAAGAATTGGCGCGATGAAACGTCCATCAGAAGTGCCGCCTGAAGTCGATAGCTGGGTATCAACGCCTGTAACTTTTTTAATTGCATCAACACAGCCACTCACCAATTCGCCTTTAGGGGTTAAGAATGGGTAGCCTGAATGGTTCCAGTCAATCTTGTATTCAAGCTGGTGCTTATCTAGAATATCGCACACTCGCTTTTGCAGGCCTTCATGGGTAGATTCGGTTGAATAACGAAAATTAAAAACAATCTCTATTTCACCTGGAATAACATTGGTTACACCTGTGCCTGAGTGAATATTTGACACTTGGAAACTGGTTGCCGGGAAATATTCATTGCCCTCATCCCAAAGCTCATCACACAGTTCATTCAGTGCTGGAACCGCTAGATGAATTGGGTTGTTGGCCAAATGTGGATAGGCAATATGACCTTGCTTGCCGATAAGGGTGAGCGTGCCATTTAATGAACCTCGTCGTCCATTTTTAATAATGTCGCCCAAGGTGTTAGTTGCTGATGGCTCACCCACTAAGCAATAATCAACAGTTTGACCAATGGCATTCAAATGCTCACACACTTTAACAGTGCCATCAACCGCTGGCCCCTCTTCATCTGAGGTGATTAAATAACCAATCGTGCCTTTGTGATCTGGATAATCTGTAACAAAGCGCTCGCTAGCACTAAGCATGGCAGCAAGTGAGCCCTTCATATCGGCTGCACCTCGACCATATAACATACCGTCTTTTATTTGCGCAGAAAATGGATCTAAATCCCATTTTGATTCATCACCTACCGGCACAACATCAGTATGCCCAGCAAACACAAATACCGGTGAGCCTGAGCCGTGCTCGGCCCAAAAATTATCCACCTCGCCAAATTTAAGATCACTAATCTCAAAATTTGAGCGCTGCAAATGATCCGTCATTAACGCCTGACAACCTTTGTCATTAGGCGTCACTGAATCAATTTTTATTAAGGCTTGGGCCAGTTCTATTGTTTTACTCATGGGTTTAATTTAGTTTTAAAGTCACACTTGGATTGTCAGCAATACTCACCACTTCGCTCACCACTTGCAAATCGTCTGCTTGTTTCATGGCGCTACCTGTCGTACTGACACGCACAACAACCAGCGCTTGATCGTGTTGTGAAAGTAGTTTTTCTGACATAACAGAATTCATATCACTTAACACCACTTGCCCGGTAAAGGCTTTAATTGGTAATTTTTGAATCGCAATTGGCATTGGCCTACCCTCGGCGGCTTTGACATAAATCATGAGAAAATCTTCAGCAGAGCGACTGGCCAAAATTTCATCAGAAATCACCACATTGACCGTCACTGTATTGCTAATATTGCCACTTTCGACCCGACTTAGCTCTTGCAAGATGCTGACCAGCGCTTGTCGATCAACACTTTGCTCAGGCAGTGCATTCAGTGCTTTATTCCAAAGCGCTTTAGCCAGCTCAAAATCTTGCACACTAACAGCAAACATACCAGCCAAATATAGTGCATCTGGTGCTTGTGGGTCAAGCTCTAAAGCTTGCTTAATAAGCTTAACTGGTCGCCCAACAAACTGATCGTCATTCGCACTGATCATTGCAGATGCATATTCAACTAGCAATCTAGGATCCTGCGAGTTTAGCTGGTAAGCCTGCTCATAAGCGTCCAAAGATTCTTTAATTTTACCCAGCTCAAAATAGCTCAAACCCAGCATTTTCCAGGCCTCAGCGTCTTTTGGATTATCGCTCAAATGCTGTTTGAGTTTGGCCGCACTTTGCTCTAGACTGAGTGGCGCCAGATCAGGGGTGGTGGCTTTACTAGCGGGTGTGTAATTACTCAAATTTTGATAAACGCCAGTAGCAAAAATAGGCAATAGCACAATCACCAGTCCACTCCAAAGCGTGATATTAGATTGCTTAAATGCTTTCGCCTGTGTTTGGCCAAGCTCTAACGCCAATGTGCTTGATATCTCTTCTAGCGCTTGATCAAATTGCTCTTGGTCAATTAAGCCTTGATCAAGATCGGCTTGCAGCTCTAATTTTCTTTGCCTGCCTAAATCAATGTTTGATTGCTGTAAATCCACACCGTTATCAGCCAGTGGGTATTTTAAAAACCAAATAACCCAAGCCAGAGATCCGACCAGCATCAATCCTATCCAAATAATCATTGTCATGACTCAATCCTCGACTGAGCCGAAACACGCTGAGCAGATAAACGATATCTTCTATCAAATGCTGCCAATAAAGCCCCTAATGAAATAAACAAGCCACCGAGCCAGATCCATCTAATAAGTGGCTTATAGTAAATTCTTAAACTCCAGGCGCCATCTCCTAAAGACTCACCCAAAGCAACATACAAATCTCGATACAAACTAGGATCAATAGCCGCTTCTGTCATTGGCATGCCGGTGACATATTGGCGCTTTTCTGGCTGCAAATTAGCAATTAGATCGCCCTCATAATAGGCTTCAATCCTGCCCTTGTGTCCTTGATAATTTTGCTCAGAGAAACTATCCACTCCCTTGAAAACAAACTCATAGCCTTTAATGGTTATTGGCTGATCAATTTCCATTTTTATATCTTTTTCTATACCCAGTTGCGTGGTAACCGTTGCCCCAAGTAAGAAAATTGCAATACCCATATGCGCCAAAATCATGCCAATAAAAGCCAAACTGGTCGCACCTTTTTGGCGAATTCGATTAACCAATAAGCTTAACGAATGCAGAACAATCCAAATAAACAAAAAGACTGCCAATGAAACAGAAACGTTTTCAACCATAAACAAGCTGAGCACAAACAACACGGCAACAGCCAGCCAAATTGGCTTTAAAAGCCCTAAGACACGAGTAAGCGTATCTTTTTTCCAGCGTAAAAATGGCGCAATCACCATCGCCAAAACAGCAGGAATCATAATCGGCACAAATACAGCGTCAAAATATGGCGCGCCGACCGAGATCTTGCCCAATCCTAAAGAGTCTAACAATAAAGGATATAGCGTGCCTAAAAAAACACTTAGCATCGCTGCCACCAATAAGATGTTGTTAATTAACAAACCGCTTTCTTTCGACAGCCAATGAAATGAATTTTGACTGCGCATGAGTGAAGCTCGCCATGCGTATAGTGCCAGAGACCCGCCCACAACAAGTATCAAAAATACCAAAATAAAGGCGCCTCTAGCAGGGTCTGCAGCAAAGGAATGCACGGACGTTAAAATACCTGATCTGACTAAAAATGTCCCTAGTAAGCTTAAAGAAAACCCGGCAATGGCTAGTAGCACTGTCCAGTGTTTAAAAGCACCGCGCTTCTCGCTCACGCTTAATGAGTGAACTAAAGCGGTTGCCACTAACCACGGCATAAATGAAGCATTTTCTACCGGATCCCAGAACCACCAACCGCCCCAGCCAAGCTCGTAATACGCCCACCAAGATCCTAAAACAATACCAAATGTTAAAAATGCCCAGGCCACCAATGTCCACGGACGCGACCAACGCAACCAAGTGGAATCAAGCTGTCCACGAATAAGCGAAGACAACACAAAGGCAAAAGGGATTGCCATGCCTACATAACCCATATACAACATCGGTGGATGAATAATCAGGCCAAAATCTTGAAGTAGTGGGTTAAGCTCTCGACCCTGAGTAGGAATAATATCAAGACGCTCAAAAGGATTTGAAGTAAGTAGTAAGAACAATAAAAACCCAATACTAATTAAGCCCAGAATAATCAAAATATGATTTAGAACCTCGTTTGGCAGGCGCTTAGAAAAAATAGAAACTGCAACACTCCAGCCTGATAATATCAGTGCCCATAATAGTAATGACCCTTCATGTGCACCCCAAACAGCCGACATCTTAAACATATCTGGTAGCTCTGTATTAGAATTGCCAGCCACATATTTCACCGAAAAATCATCAACAACAAAAGCATTCATTAGTACCGCAAAGGCGATCAAAGTCCAGAAAAATTGCGCCCACAGCATTGGGCGTGATAACTGTGCCAAAGCCAGATTGCCTCTAAATAAGCCAATGGTTGGTAACACCGCTTGCAGGCAGGCAAACGCCAATGCTAGCACCAATGCAAAATGTCCGAGCTCTACTAACATATTAAATTATTCATCAAATAAATCCATAATTTTATCTAATCCGCCAACATTAATGGCAATATCTGCCTGCTCTGCCACAATAGGCTTAGCATGATAAGCAACCGACAAACCAGCAACTTTCATCATTGCCAAATCATTAGCACCATCACCCACGGCAATGACTTGACTAACGTCTAATGCGTGCTTTTGACACAACTCATGAATAAAGTCTGCTTTGGCCTGGGCGTTAATAATAGCACCTTGAGTAACGCCTGCCAAGCGAGCGTTATCGATTGCCAAAACATTTGCTCTAGAATAATCAAGGCCAATATCCTGAGCTAGGCGATCGGCAAAGTAGGTAAACCCACCCGACACAACCGCACTTTTAACCTGTCTCTCATGCAAGAAATTAATCAACGCCTTACCACCAGGATTAACTTGAAGCTTCTGTGTATAAACTTGCTCCAATACAGAAACATCCAAACCCTTCAACAAAGCAACACGCTCTGACAAAGAGCTGTCAAAATCTAACTCACCCAGCATAGCTCGCTCAGTAATAGCCGCCACTTGAGGTTTAAGATTTGCAAAATCAGCAATTTCATCAATACACTCAATATTAATCAAGGTTGAATCCATATCGCTGACAAAAAGACCGACTTGATTCGCTGAAAATGACTCAGGCACTAAATTAAAGTCGAGTTTAAATCGCTCTCTGAGAGCATTTAAATCAATAGCTTTATCTGTAGTAAAGCGAAAGTGTGTTCGCTTTTTTTGGATATCTGCGCCAACTTGTTGAGAAACCAGTTGTGCTGTTGTCAAGTCTTGACTATGTAGAATAATCGTCTTCATAGGTCGCCTTGTTTAAACACGGCATGGGAGGAGAGACTCGAATTCGATTTTGAAACCAACATATGCCAGTAAAACCCCGCTACTAAAGGAAATTAAAAATTGCACGTGGTTTATTTTGGTTCATTCTGTAAGCCGTGTTGACAACATGTTGACAACCTTTTTGTCACAATTAAAAACGTCTTAAATAGCTATCAAAAACCAGGTACTTTGTTGCTAAAAATTATACTTAAAACGCTTAGCTAAAAAACAAATTTAGCAAGTCGTTTTTAATGGCTATTTATACAAATTTTTTAGATGTTTATTTTTGATACAAAACATCACTAATTTCACACTGAGGCTTAAATCCTGGTACCAGTTTAATTAACAACTCTCGAAGCTTGTTTTGGTCACATTCATTAACAGCATCACTCAAGCCTTTCAATATTGGCTCTAGATCATTCCAAACCAACATGTCTTCTTCTGCGCGCATAATTAGTGGATTATCTGTATCACTCACGTTATCACCAATTAATAATTCTTCATACAGCTTCTCACCAGGGCGAAGGCCAGTATATTTAATTTCAATATCGCCCTCAGGATGCGATTCATCCTTAACCTCCAGCCCACTTAGATGAATCATCTTTTTAGCTAGATCATCAATACGTACCGGCTTACCCATATCTAGCACAAATACATCGCCACCTAACCCCATAGCACCTGCTTGAATTACCAGCTCTACCGCCTCAGGTATGGTCATAAAGTAACGAACCATATTCTCGTCAGTAACAGTAACTGGCCCACCGGCTTTAATTTGCTGTTTGAACAGTGGAATAACCGAACCACTAGAGCCCAACACATTGCCAAAACGCACCATAGTGAATTTTGTATCACTTTGTTTGTCAGCTAGCGCTTGCAATACAAGCTCTGCACTACGCTTGGTCGCGCCCATTGTATTAGTTGGGCGAACAGCTTTGTCTGTTGAGATCAATACAAAAGTTTTAACACCAGACTCAATTGCCACCTGTGCACAACTTAGTGTGCCAAATATATTGTTATCAACACCTTCGGTATTATTAAATTCTACCATTGGCACATGCTTATAAGCTGCTGCATGATAAATTGTATCCACACTAAAGCGTTTAAATACATTGGCAAGCCGAGTTTTATTATTAACACTACCCAATATTGGATAAACATCCAATGAATGAATACCAATATTAGAAAGCTCTTTTTCAATGGTATAAAGTGCGAGCTCACTCATTTCATATAAGATCAAAGCTTTTGGCTTTAAAAATACGATTTGCCTACAAAGCTCCGAGCCAATTGAACCACCAGCACCTGTCACCACAACAGTTTTATCGGTAATGTTCATACCTAGTAAATCTTTATTAGCTTTAACAGACTCGCGCCCAAGCAAGTCTTTAATACTCACCTCACGCAAATCACCAATACTCACTTTACCTTCAGCAAGTTCTGCAATACCTGGCAATAGTCGCACCAATACAGGGTAAGACTCTAATTGATTAATAATATCAAGTCGTTTAGTGCGAGAAACTGACGGCATGGCAATCAACACTTCATCTACTTTCAGCTTGCTAATGACGCCTTCAATAGCGTCAATTGAATAAACATCCAATCCTCTAATCTGACTACCTTGTAGTTCTTTTGAATCATCAACAAACCCAACAGGATTGTATTCAGAAGAGTGTGTCAAAGCGCCAACAAGCTGAATGCCGGCATCGCCCGCACCATATACTAATACCTTTTTACAATTGGCACCAGACTGGGCACTGCTTTTTAAATTTCCTTCTCTGGTTAATAACCAGCGTGCAACAACGCGCAGCCCGCCAATAACTAATAAAGACAATACCCAATTGATGAGTATTACAGAACGAGGAATTCCGTCAACAGCGGCCATAAAGCCAATAACACCCCACACTAACGCATACAGAGATACTGCTTGCACAATAGACCATAAGGCCTTAAAGCCAACATAACGAATAACTGCACGATACAATCCAAACCGCACAAAGATGATACCAGCAACGACTGGCGCACCGAATATCACCCAAAGTAAATCTTCACCCGGAAAATACCAATGCCCCAATCGAATTGAGAATGATGCCAATAGTATCAGCACCAGTGCGACAGAGTCAGCAAACAACATAACAAGTTGCTTGTTGATTCTTGAAAGCCCTATCATTCTGTTTATCATTACTATCTAATCCCTATTAATCATATAAATTAAAACCACTTTTCAACTCATCTGTATTACTTAGTAAATCAATAAGTTGAGGATTGAAGTAGAAATTCTCTCTGCCAAACTTATGTTTAATTAGCAAATTTTCTTCAACCAATTGATCCAAATATCGATTAGCAGTTAAGCGCGACACATCTAAGTCTTCTTGCAAAAATGCAATCTTAGTATAGGGGTGTTTAAAAATATTATTAATTAAATCTTGAGAATAAATTTTTGGGCATTGGCTACGAATATGGTGCTTATAGTTTTGCTGCAGATCTTTTATTTTAGTAATGAGTTTAATTGTACTTTGTGCAGTTTTACTGACTGCGCTCAACATATATAGCACCCATTCTGACCATTTACCTTCATCTCTAGTAGTTTGCAACAACTGGTAATATTGACTCTTATTATGATTAATATAACGACTTAAATACAATATAGGCGTATCTAACAAACCCTGTTGCACCAAATAAACAATATTAACAATACGTCCGATTCTGCCATTGCCATCATAAAATGGATGAATACTTTCAAACTGATGATGAATAATTGCCATTTTTATTAAAGGGTCCAAATCTGACTCAATATCAATATTGTTAATAAATTGCTCTAAATCTTTTAGCAATTCTGGCAACTCATCAGGATTAGGTGGCGTGTAAACAACTTCACCACTTTTCTCATTAAATAGTGCTATGCCTTGTTGTGTTCGCAGACCCGCATCATTACCTTTGATAATTTTTTGCGCCTCTACTATTGTGTTAATAGTAATAAGATTATGAGTTTGAAGTCGCCGAAACACACAATTCATTGCGTCGCTATATTGACCAACCTCTTTAGCTGCAATGTTTTTATTGCTTGCATGTAATTGATATTTGAAAATTTCATCTTGAGTGGTAATGATATTTTCAATTTCAGAACTGTCTTTCGCCTCTTGTAATGTCAACGTATTAATAAGAATTTGCTGATTCGGCATGCTTTGACAAACACCCTTTAACTCTCCTAAGTATCGGTGAGCTTTGTTTAAAGCTTTCAATATAGCAACAGACTCAAAATTATTATTTTTAATAATTTGACTCAATGTATTCATTATTTGCCTTATGTTCAGATTTCTTTAATTATAGCGCGTTTCAATATAAAGTGTTCAAATAATATAATTTTTGAACTTATAATTAAATAATGCTTTTTGTGACTAGCCTAACTTTGGCTGTTTAATTTAAGATAATATAGCTTTTTTTATTGACGATAAGGGCATTTATCAAA
>ERZ1048872.1373-NODE-1373-length-20552-cov-6.220813_pt1 | contig 20552 bp, 11 predicted proteins | sample MGYA00383100_ERZ1048872 | MGnify/ENA primary metagenome ERZ1048872 (study PRJEB29581, sample SAMEA5548370) | metagenome | biome: marine; feature: coastal; material: water | depth 50 m | study: Short-term variability in the microbial, nano- and picoplankton...
TATATGACACTGCAACTGTCGTTGTCAATTTGCCACTATCACAAGTAGACTTGCCGATTACGTTTGATAACGTTATGGTAGATTACAATCCGATTAGTTTTGGTGGTGCCATTGACAGTATAAGAGTAGATCCTACAGATCCAACTAATACTGTGCTGAGACAAGATAAGCCAACTGGCGCTCAGCCATGGGCTGGGACCACATTAGGTGGAAGTGGTTTAGCAACCGCTGTGCCTTTCGCTGCAGGAAGTACGATGATGAATGCACGAATCTGGTCTCCAGACTCAGGCACTCCGATTTTGCTCAAAGTGGAAGATGTTACAGATCCAACCATTTCGGTTGAAACATTTGCTTACACAACTCAAGCTGCGACATGGGAAACTCTGAATTTTGATTTTTCAAATCAAGCGCCAGGAACATCTCCTATAGATTTAACAAAAACATACGATAAAATCAGTGTGTTTTGTGACTTCTTAAACACCGCTGCAGGCAAAACATTCTTTGTGGATGATGTTCAATTTGGCACCTATTTATCTCCAATTGATTTGCCTATTACCTTTGAAGATCTATTCGTAGATTATAACCCAATTAGCTTTGGAGGTGCTATTGACAGTATTAAAGTAGATCCTACAGATCCAACAAATACTGTATTGAGACAAGACAAGCCAACAGGTGCTCAGGCATGGGCTGGTACAACTTTAGGTGGTAGTGGTTTAGCAAACGCTGTGCCTTTTGCTGCAGGAAGCACTATGATGAATGCACGTATTTGGTCTCCTGATTCTGGTACTCCTGTATTACTTAAAGTTGAAGATGCTACAGACCCAACTGTTTCAGTAGAGACTTATGCATATACAACGCAAGCTGCAACATGGCAGACTTTAGGCTTTGATTTTTCTAATCATGCTACGGGTACATCTCCCATAGATTTGACAAAAACATACGATAAAATTAGTGTGTTCTGTGATTTCTTAAACACAGCTGCAGGGAAGACATTCTATGTAGATGATGTGAAGTTTGGAATGCCTCCTTGTCAAGTTGCTAGTGCACCATATGCAGAGTCTTTTGAAGGTAGTTCTTGGACGATTCCAGCTACTTCGTGTAACTATTCTGACGGTATTGACCCGTGTTGGGCACGTATACCAAATGGTTATTCACCTATGAGTTGGGTGATGAGGTCTGGCAACACATGTTCTAGTAACACAGGGCCTGATTCAGCTAACACCGGAAGCAACTATGTATACTTAGAAACTTCTCAAGGCGGACCTGATGCGGAATTATGGATGCAAAGCATTGACATTTCTTCTTTGACAAATGCAGAGCTTAAATTCTACTACCACATGTATGGAGGTTCTATTGGCACTTTATATACTGAGATAAGCACTGATGGCGGTACGACGTGGGCGACTCTTGATTCAATCGTCGGTGCACAACAAGCCTCATCATCAGATGCGTGGATATCAAGGTTTATTGACATCTCTTCGTATTCGGGTGTTGTAACGATCCGCTACAGAGGTACATACGGTGGTTCTTTTACAGGAGATATTGCAATTGATGACATCTCTATAGACAACGCAGCTCCTGCATGTCCAATAACAGATGTTCCTGTGGGAATAGGAGCTACCTCTTGTGGTCCAAATCCAGTAACTTTAACAGCAACAGGAAACACGTTGCCAACACAAGGGTATTTCTGGATGCGCTCATCAGATTCTGCAGTAGTAGACCTGGGTGATTCATATACAACTCCTCCTGTTACTGCAACTACAGACTATTTATTGGGTATAGGAACTCTCAATACGGCAATTGCAAAACAACATGTTGGGCCGTTGCCGAGCATCGCAACTTCAGGTTATGGTAACTTTAGTAATGGTCAATGGTTCCATGCGGATGATTTCTTTTACTTAGATTCTATTACCGTAAATAGTAATGGTCCTCTTTCTTTTGCTGTTCGCATTAGCGATCCAACAGCTGCAGGGGCAGGAACAGAGATTATTAGATCTGATACAATTACTGTTACAGGGGCAGGTGATCACCAAGTTGAAGTTGATTTAGTAATAGCTCCTGGAGAGTACTTTATTAACATTGTTTACTATACAACAGGTGGAACTGGTCAGCTTTTCAGAGCTACTTCTGGAGCAGTTTATCCGTATGCGATAAACAACTTGGTTTCTATTGATTCTGTAAACTTCCCTGGCACAAGGTACTACTATACGTATGACTGGGTTGTGAGTGAGGTTTGCTACAGTACGTTTGACGTAGTTACGGCAACTTCTGGTGCCATTCCGCCAACAGCATTCCCTTATTTAGAAGACTTTAATACTGGTCTTTCATGTAACTGGAGTACAGATAATGTTGCTGGTGGCGCAGACTGGACAAATGTTCAAGACTATAATGGTAGTAGTTTAAATACTACTGCATTTATGTTTATTGATGACGATGCTGCGGGTAGCCCAACAATTACGGAAGCGTCTCTTGTTAGTCCTGTTTTCAATACTCAAGGGTATGACACGTTGTTTATGTCTTTCGATCATTTTTATAGAACTACGACTAACACTGTAGGTTATGTTGAAGTATATGACGGTACGACATGGGTTGCTGTAGATTCGTTCTCTACTACCACAGGTGCGTGGTCCGGACCGGCGAGTCAAAGTTATGACGTCACTGCTTATCAAAATACTGATCTACAAGTTCGTTTCCGTTACGATGACGGTGGCGATTGGGGTTGGTACTGGGCTGTAGACAACTTTGCAATGGATGGTATTCAAACACCATGTGAAAATGTTGTTGTAGACATCTTAACAGACAGTTGGGGTTCTGAAACCACTTGGAGTATTGTTGATACTGCGAATGGAACGGTTTATGCTTCTGGTGGTCCTTATCCAAATACTATTATAACCAATTATGTAGACTCTGTTTGTTTACCTCTAGGTACATTCTTCGAATTTAGAGTGAATGACTCTTATGGTGACGGTCTCTTTGATGGAACCAATACAGGTACGTATGATGTAGACATCATTTGTTCTTGGGGTGCCAACAATGTAATCTCAGGTAGTGGTGCCTTCCCTTATGGTGGAGGAGCAACTTTACCAAATCCTTCTTGGGATAGCACTGTGTTCGAAGTAACATGTGTTCAGCCTGGTTGTCTAGATCCAATTCTCTTATCAGATTCTGTTAATTGTTCTACTCTTTTTGTAGACTGGATTTCAGATACAACAGCTACTACAAGAATGGAGTACGGTCCTGCCGGTTTCACGCCAGGAACAGGAACATTGTTAACAGGCATTACTGCGCCATATATCGCAACTGGTTTGACGAATGGTATTGTTTACGATTATTACTTAGTTGATTCTTGTTCTAATGGAAACTTAAGTGATACTGTATATGGCTCTCCGGTTACTACAGATCCTCTTCCGACTGCTGCGTTTATTAAGAGTGTAGCTCCACCTGCAGGCAGATTAGATACTGTATCGTGGAACTTTAACGCTGCACCTTCACAAAACGAGATACTACAAGTTTGGAATTATGGTGACGGTTCACCTTTAGATTCAGGACTTGTTAAATCACATGACTATACAGCAAACGGTACATTTGATGTGATCCTTTATGTATATAACAGTTGTGGAGTAGATTCGGACACGCAACAAGTGGCAATTACTACTATTGGTTTAGAAGAAAACGGCATCAATAACTTTGCCCTATATCCTAACCCTAACAAAGGTAGATTTACACTTAATGGAACATTAGATGTTGGTGGTGAGATTCAAATAGAAGTATTGAGTATGACAGGAGCATTAGTTCACAGTCAGAAAGTTACTACTGGTCAACAAATTGACCTTGACATCGATCTTACTGGCGAAGCCTCTGGTGTATACCAAGTAAGAATAATTACGGCAAAAGGAATAGCGATTAAACCTTTTGTTATTCAAGATTAACTTATCGTTTAACTTAAAAGTGAAAGGCGGCCAATTGGCCGCCTTTTTTATTGCATAAAGTCTGCTCAATTCAATTGATAGGTTAATTTTATCTTCTTATCAAAACTCAACTTTTGTTGAAAGACAAACTTTCACTCTTATCGCAGCAGCTATCTGGCACACTCCATTTTGACACGCTCATGCGAACACTGTATTCTACGGATGCTTCCATTTATAAGCAAATGCCTCTGGCTGTGGCCTACCCTAAAAACAAAACAGATTTAAAAGCCTTAATTCATTTTGCCACAGAAAATAAGACTTCTCTTATTCCGCGGACAGCCGGCACAAGTTTAGCCGGACAATGTGTTGGTGACGGCATAGTCATAGATGTTTCAAAACACTTTACAAAAGTTATGGAGCTAAATATTGAGGAACAATGGGTGCGTGTAGAGCCTGGCGTAGTTCGCGATGAGCTGAATGCCGCTCTGGCTGAAAATGGATTGTTCTTTGGCCCAAATACTTCAACCGCAAACAGGTGTATGATTGGCGGTATGGTTGGAAACAATTCTAGCGGAACGACATCTATTAAATACGGTGTTACTAGAGATCATGTTATAGAACTGGAAACGATCTTATCAGATGGGTCTGAAGCTTCTTTTTTTAGAGGAGGAAAAGCAACCTCATCTTCTAAGTTTCAGAAAAAAATTGAAACAGACATCAGTGCGCTTCTAAATGAAGATGGCGCGCGTGAGGAGCTCATTTCTAAATCCCCTAAAAAAAGTATTCACAGGCGAAACACAGGATACGCTTTAGATTTACTCGCAGAAGAAGAAACGCCAGATTTCACAAAACTGCTAACCGGCTCGGAAGGGACACTTGCCATTACAACAGCTATAAAATTAAGTCTAGATAAAATTCCGCCAAAGCATGTGAACCTGGTTTGTGCCCATTTCAACTCCATACATGACAGCATGGAAGCCGTTTTACTCGCCATGAAGTATGAGCCCTATGCATGTGAGTTAATGGATAAAATAATTCTGGACTGCACCAAAGGAAATCTTGAACAGCAAGGCAATCGCTTTTTTGTTGAAGGTGACCCTGCCGCAGTATTGGTTGTAGAGTTAAGAAGTGATGCTTTAGAAGATCTCAATAAACAAACAGATTCCCTCGTTCAAGAATTTAAAACTGCTGGAAATGGATTTGCGTTTCCGGTAGTCTCAGGAGAGGATACTCAAAAAGTTTGGAATTTAAGAGCTGCCGGATTAGGCCTGCTTTCAAATATTCCAGGCGATGCAAAACCCATTGCGTGTATTGAAGATACCGCTGTTGACGTGAACGACTTACCCGCTTATATTGACGATTTTGAAGCATTGATGAAAGGCTTTGATCAAGACGCGGTGTATTACGCTCATGCCGGAGCTGGAGAGTTGCACTTGAGACCCATTTTAAATCTTAAGGCCAAAGGCGACAGAGAAAAATTTAGACTGATTTGTGAGGCTTCAGCAAACTTGGTGAAAAAATACAATGGTTCGCTTTCTGGTGAGCATGGCGATGGGCGTGTTCGCGCAGAGTTCATCCCGCTTATGGTAGGCGAAGAAAACTACAAACGCTTTCAACGGGTTAAGCATATTTGGGACCCTAACAACATTTTCAATCCCGGTAAAATTGTAAACGCATTGCCGATAGATGAAGACTTGCGCTATGAAGAAGGGCAGGTCTCTCCGAACATAGAAACAGCATTAGACTTTAGTGAAAACGATGGTCTCTTACTCGCAGCTGAAAAATGCAATGGTTCTGCAGACTGTAGAAAAATAACCGGATCTATGTGCCCCAGCTATCAGGCAACGAAAGACGAGAAAACGACAACCCGCGCACGTGCAAACATGCTTCGCGAAGTTCTCACTGAGAATGGACATCAACCCCTTCCATTGGCAAATGACAACCTGAAGCAGGTTTTAGACCTGTGTGTGAGCTGCAAAGCGTGCAAGCGGGAATGTCCCAGCAATGTAGATATGGCTTTAATGAAATCAGAATTTCTGCATCACTACCATAAAAAGAACGGTCTTGATTTTAAATCTAAGTTGTTTGGCAGTATACACACCAAAAACCAACTCGGCATGTTTGCTCCGAAGGTGGTCAACTTCTTGTTTCGCAACAGCGTAACTTCTTCTTTTATAAAATCTATATTGGGTGTAGCTCCTGCACGCAGATTGCCTCTGTTAAATTCCCAAACTTTTGAAAAATGGTTCTCACGCCAAAGCTTTTCAGCCGAAGGAAAGAATGGATCGCTTTATTTCTTTGTGGATGAGTTTATAAATTACCATGACTTAGACGTTGGCAAAAAAGCCGTTTTACTCTTGGCTAAACTTGGTTTTGGCATTCGCGTTGTAAAGCACGAAGTGAGCGGCAGAACCTACATCAGCAAGGGCATGTTAGAGGAAGCCAAAACATGTGCTGAAAAGAACGTTTCTCTTTTCAATCCATTAGTGTCTGACTCGCTTCCCTTAATAGGAGTCGAGCCTTCTGCCATACTAACCTTTAGAGATGAATACCCAAAATTAGTGCGTGGCGAAAAGCAAGACCAAGCCAAAGACTTGGCAAAAAACTGTTTTACCATTGAAGAGTTTTTAAGTTCTGTTTCAAAAACCAAGGACTTACAAGTGTTTTTTAACCGTGCTTCGAGAAAGGTAAAAGCCCATGTGCATTGTCACCAAAAAGCATTGTCCAATTCAAAGGCAACGGCAACGGTTTTATCCATCCCTTTAAACTACTCTGCCGAAATTATCGATTCTTCGTGTTGCGGTATGGCAGGCTCTTTTGGATATGAAAAGGAGCACTATGCTGTGAGCATGCAAATGGGCGGGCTAAAGCTTTTTCCAGCGGTAAACAACAGTCCAAAAGAAACACTCATCGCAGCTTCAGGAACAAGTTGCAGGCATCAAATAAAAGACGGCACAAATAGAAAGGCGCAGCACCCTGTTGAGATCTTGTTTGATGCATTGAAATAAGGATCAACACATTTCTCAATCCGAAAAGAACAAGCTCGACACACCGATTCTCACCCCAAAAGTTTGCGGCTCTAAATCTTGGAATGAATACACAAACTCTAGGCGGAAGGCCTTGAATATTTTATCGATGGTGTAGCCTACCTCCCAATAGTTTGGGGAGTAATCTGTTTTTAAATAATTGGCAAATACATTTTCTCTTACGCCACTTAAACGAACTATTGGGATGTGCGTAAACAGGAACTTTCTGAACCTAACATGCGTGAGCAGCGAGACATAACTGTTTTGCGTGCTGTAGATGTAATACGGCAAAAGCCTGAAATTTCCAGTCACGTTCATCGGGGCAATTTCTGTTTGACCACCGTCAAAGTGTTTGTAGTCCATGAACTGCGTGTTCTTGTTGTTTAAAAATGTCCCCATTTCTAAATCAAAATCTATGGTGGCTCTAACACCTAGTTCAAATTCTTTTTTCGCACCAAACTCAATACGTTGAAAATCTGAAGAGCTTTCAAACACATTGTTCCATCCTGAGAAATAGGAGAACCTCAACTTTGGAGAGTTGCCATACTTTGGATACAGTTTACCGTTGTACTTCCTAAATTTCACCTTGGGTCGATAGTAGACGCTAACCTTGGTGGTGAAAGCGCGGTTGCCGTTTATCTCTGGGACTGTAGTCTCAATGTTTTCTGGAGAATTGCTCGTGTACCAATTTTCTCCTGTCCGGAAAAAGCTCAAAGACGTTTGGTTTTCGAGCGTGTTTCTGCTGGCATAGGTTGCACCAAAAGAACCCGACCATTTGTAGCCAAACTGCCGTTCTAGCAGCACCGTACCAAACGACTGCTCGTAAAGCTTCATGTAGTTTCTGGCAAACAGCAACGACCACGCAGTGTTGATGTGTTGGTCTATAGACTGGCTGTAAAACTGATGGATATAATGGCCTCCGTCTACCGTAATTTTTAGGCGCTGCGGATATTTACCAAAGCCAAAACTCGTTTTTAACTTGCCGTACGTCTGCTTGCTGGAAAAGCCATAGCGTATGCGCGGCTCAAACCTCAACCGAAGCGTTGTGTCTTTTTTCCACCGCAAGGTGCCAGCAAAATCTAAGTTAAAACCCTCTACCGTATTGAATCTAAACTCTGGGACAAAGCCGTTAAAATCAAAGCGTGCCCGTTCACCCATTTTGTAGGTGTTGCCAAAGAAAATGTCGCCAACGGAAAAAGCCTTGCCGTCTTCCTTTTGCAAAGAATCGCCCTTTTCGGCAACGTAGGTGCTGTCGTCTTTTTTATAGCCGACAACCTCTTTTTCAGTTAACGGCACCGGACGAATATTAGCCCAGTAGGCCGAATCTTTTTTAGTAGCTGCCGTATCTACCTGGTACCAGTAATCCGATTCGACATCGTCTTCGTCATCCCATTCTTCCTCCTCATAGTCTTCCATCAGCTCTGCGAGTTTCTTCCGCGTTAGCACTTTGTCCTCTTTCAAAACTTCTTTGGGCTGTTTTTTTTCAATCTGCTTTTCTTCTTCAATCACCTCATCGGGAACTAAGTCTAATTTTTCGTCTATCACTTCCACTTCTAGCAGGAGATCTGGATTTGGTGTGACTTGGTAATTGCTCACCGAAGCGATGTATTTGTAGTTCAGGCCGAAGCCTAACATGCTGCCGTTAAAGACCACTTTTTGCGTTACCGGCAGCCAAATTTCTTCGACAATGGGCGCGTATACTTTTTCGATATAGGCATCAAACCCCTCCAGCGAAGTCTTTAAATCTAAACTGTGAATATTCCATACGTTTTCGCGGATGTAGATTGTGCCCACAAACACATTGTCGCCTTTTGAGCGCGGGGTCACCTTAATTTTGTTCACCTCCGTTCCTCTGTCCATAAAGCTTCCCAAGAACTCAAAACGGTAATACGAAAAGGCTCTGGGCGACAAGGGTGAAATGGCTTCCGCTACTGTCGGCATGTAAAAACTGGCATTGAAGTAGCTGTTTGGGCTGGCGTTCTGATCGTCTTCTCCGGAGGTACGCACCGAGATAATTTTCTCCTTAAAAATATTGGGGCGCTCAAAATAGATTTCGCTTACACTTTCGGAGGTATATACACGGCCCGTATCTAAGCCCTCCTTTTCTAACGCTTTTCTAAAGGGCCACGGAATTTCTGCCAGTTGCCCAGTACCCTTGGTGTAAACCGTTGCCGAATATTGGGTGACCTGCAGTTGGTGGAATTTCGCTTTAGATATCGCTTTGCGCATGATGGTGTACGCGGGATCTTCGGCATCGCTCGACAGTTCTACGGTGTTCAGAATCATCAGCTGCGGCTGCAATTGAATGTTTTTTTTTACAAAGCCCGAGCCTACATTTATGGTATGTGTTTGCGCTTCATAGCCAATAAATTGAAAGGTGATTTTGTATTGCCCTGGGTTCAGCCGTAGTTCGTAAAACCCGTTTACATTAGACGCTGTGCCTGTGCCCGTCTTGGGAATATAGATAGAGGCGTTGGGCATGGGGTCTCCGTCTTGGTCTACAATTCTGCCGTTAATGCCTTGGGCAAACATTGCAAAAGATGACAGCATCAACATACTGACAAAGAGGTGTTTCACTTGTTTTAGTTTTAAATTGGGAAGATAGTCTTTGTCAACGAAATGACACTTCTTTATTCGCCTTGTGGCCTATGCTGCTCCGCGATTTTACTTTTAGCTTGGCGTAGATATTACTGACGTGCGCTTTCACCGTATTCACTCTGGTGTTGTATCCTTCAAAACCTCTTGATTGGGTTTCTCCTCTCTGTGTCGTCTACCCTTTTGACTCATCTTGAGAGGCGCTAATCTGGGGTGCTTTTATCATGCTTCTCTTTTTTGTATGCAACTGCGCTGCCCTAGTGCGGGCCACACTCTGTTCACTTTCTTTTCTTTTTGTGATGCTGTCGCTTATAGCATCCCATAGCTCTATTCTTTTCTTTAGCGCAAGCTTTGCCACCGCTAGTGTTTCAGCCCACTTTTGGTTGTCGTTGCCGCACAATACACTAATCATTTTTAAGGATAGCGGCCCATGCTCATCACCGTCTAACTCTATGTGCCTTGCTAAATAGTAGGTAAGTTTGGTATAGACGGTATTTTCCGAGTCTGCCGACTTTAAGATTTCGATAAACATATCAGGTATCACATCTTCACGCCCAAATGTGAACGCAGATGCGATGAGGTGCGCTCTGTTCATCTCAATAATCGAAAAAGAAAATTTCACGAAATCTACAACTCTGCTATCTAGGTTTATTTCACTCAACGCACGTTCAATCGAGCTACCACTCGTAATAAGTTTAATAAACGCCTTTATTTCGGTTGTATTTGCGTTGGCTTGTGCCATTGCATCTAGATACATTTCAAAATGACTCTTAGGTTCCCCGAGTTCGTTAATGTCGCTTTCTTCGCCATGTACAATTTCATTGATGAACCGCGCAAGTGTTGGGTTTTTGGCGGGAACCCAAGGTGTTTCCACATGCGTTAAGGCTATCTGCAGCGCTTTTAATAACGACATAAAGTCCCACACAGCAAAGACGTGGTTCTCCATAAAGGTCTTGATATCTTTTACAGACTTTAAGTTACCGTAAAGCTTGTGTGTTTTCAGTTGATTTCTTAGTGCGAAAAGCTCATTTTCTATGTGGTTAATCCTCTCCATTTTTTATGTGGTGCAGCGCTTGCGCTGGGGTGTTTTTTTGTTTCATCTTTTGTACTATCTAGAACGAATAAAAGGTCGAAAACTTAACGGCAATTAGAGAAAAAGATGGGGTAGTATTACATCTTTTTTCGGGTTCGGAATGTGTTAAATTCGTTGGAACAGTAATCTCTAACATCCTTAAAGAACAAGCCTTTTAATTTTTTTTTATTGCGCGCCCACACAGGACACTTGCCTTACAACGCTTCTTACGGCTGTTTCTTAAGAGAAGTAATCCCTTTCACTTCTCAAGTTCTATCTCTATTAAATAACCATACTTCATGAAACCCGAAAGCATGGCATTGGTTCTCTGATGTGTCTTTTACTCCGCTGTTAGAAATACTAAATTAGCATGCTTTAGATTTATAGCCTTTCGTTTTATGGCGGCACAGTTAATTTCAACGGAAGCCACGTGCAGTTTTACTCCTTTTCTGGATACCTGATAATGGAGGTTCCTAAGGTTCCATTAAATTCAAAAGGAGCTTCATCAAAATAGTCTAACGATACAGGTGAGCCCAGGTCACTGCCGAAATCTAGGCAGTCATTTGCAGTAAATAAAAGGGGCGCTGTTATTGGCACTTGGCCCTGCGCTACTTCTTCGCCATTTACTTTGAGTACTACATCCATAGGAGACCCTGGTTTTGTTGAAGTCAATCGAGAAACAACCGCTATGTTAACGTCTCCTGTCGGTAATTTTGTTTTAGATTTTATTTGCGTTCTGTTGATTTCAAAGAGGTTGTACTCGTAACACAAATGCCCATCCTTGACATAACACGAGAGGCCCCCGGAGAAACTTCCAAGCGCATACAATACGCCATTGGCATCGTCAGGCACCGTGACCTCCAAGGTAACATCGTTATCAAACTTACCTAGCTTTGGGGCTGTAAATTCTGGCATGCGTTCAATTCTGCCTGAAAACGTCCATTCTGTATACGGTGTTGAGGGCGCATCTTCAGGGTGGTACACCGGAGACCATAAGCCACCGCCAATGGGTAAGTTTTTATTTTTTGCCGACTCCACCAAAAACAAACTTTTCAGTTCTTCCAATTTCTTGGGATTCTTTTTCGCTAGATTTTTTGCCTGGCTCCAATCCTCTTCAATATTGTAAAGCTCCCACGTGTCATCTTGTGGATCCCAGGTTTCAAAACCTTCTGGCAGCCCCGGTTTCCAGGGAATGCGAATGCCAAAAGCAGAGGCAAACCAGCCGTCATAATACATGCCGCGACTTCCCATGATGTCAAAAAACTGTGCCTTGCGTCTTCCTGCACTCTGAGCATCGTTAAAGGTATACTCCATGCTCATTCCATTCATGGGGTCTTGCGGAAAGCCATTCACCGTTTTCGGTTCTTCAATATTCACAACCTCATAAATGGTTGGAGTAATGTCTATCACATGATGAAACTGTGCCCGTGGTGTGGCATCTTGTTTAATCTTAGCAGGCCAAGAAACTGCCAAAGGTTGGCGCGTGCCCCCAAAATGAGCGGCTACAAGTTTTGTCGACTTATACGGTGTTGATCCGGCCCAGGCCCATCCAGAATGGTACATGTTATCGGTTTTTGACGAGCCCAAAACTTCTAGTCCTCCCAGATTTTCTAAAGCATTAATATGCTGGTCAATAGTAGTAGGAATGCCATTTTGTGCCAGTAGTTCACTAATGGTTCCGTTTTGCCCTTCCGCAGAAGATCCATTGTCTCCCCAGATGTAAAAGATCAGAGTGTTATCCAGTTTCCCTTGTTTTTCAATTTCATCAATGACTAACCCTACGTTGTAATCTGTATGTTCTGCAAAGCCGGCGTACACTTCCATCAATCTACTTTGAAATGCGCGCTCAGATTCAGGAATATCTTTCCAAGCGGTCATGGTTTCATCGCGTTTTGTCAGTTGCGCATCTTCGGGAATCCAGCCCAACTCTTTTTGTCTCTTGAAGGCTCTTTTGCGGTATTCGTCCCAGCCATCGTCAAATTTTCCTTTGTACTTGTCGGCCCATTCTTTGGCGACTTGGTGCGGCCCGTGCACAGCTCCGGGAGCCCAATACATCAGAAAGGGCTTGTCTGGAGAAAAGGCTTGTTGCTCGCGCAGCCACTTTATGGCGTCTTCAGCAATGTCTTCCGTTAAGTGATAATACTCATGGCCCTGTGTTGTCTGTGGATGCTCTGCTATCGTGGTGTTTCGAACCATTTGAGGCTCGTATTGTGAGGCCTCTCCTGCCAAAAACCCATAGAAATATTCAAACCCATAGCCAGAAGGCCAATAGTCAAAAGGCCCCTTGCTTGTTGTTTGTTCTGCCGGTGTATTGTGCCACTTTCCAAAAGCACTCGTATTGTAGCCGTATGCTTTTAACACCTCGGCCACCGTTGCAGAGGTCTTAGGAATAGTGCCGTTAAACCCATCCCAGTCGTTGGCGAGTTCAGCAATCTGCCCGTTGCCTACAACAGTATGGTTTCTCCCCGTGAGTATAGATGCTCTTGTTGGCGAGCACATAGCCGTAGAATGAAAGCGGTTGTATGAAACACCCATGTCGGCCACGCGGCTTAAGGTTGGTGTATTTATCTCTCCTCCATACGTAGAAGGTGTTGCTGGCCCTGCATCGTCAATGAGCACAATCAAGATGTTAGGAGCATCCTCCGCGAGGTGTTTTGTATCTACCCTATTTTTATAGGTAGATGTTTGCATTGTTAAACCGGCTGTGCTTGCAGATGGCGTCGGTGGAAACGGTAATATCTCCTGTGCATTCAGGACTGCTAAGCTGAAGCAAAATAGCATTGAGCTCGATACTCTTTTGAATGTTTGAGTGTTTGGCATGGTGGAGCGTTTAAATAATCTTTGATAACATATCAAACGTATAAATTCTAAGAAAGGCATGCCCGAATAGCCGTATCAAAAGGGCACTATTTCTTATTTCGCTATTTTTTTCTCGGTAAGAGGGTTGGTTTCTAAAAATGGGACTTGCGGACTGCTTGCCAAAAAAAGAGGAAATGAAATAAAAATTTAGAATATAGCTCTGACGGTATTGGAAAACAAGATATTCTAATTCACAAAACATTTACTAGGAAATTAACTGTTCCAAATGAAGTTTTTGAATGAACAATTGAAAGTTTATAGTTACGGAGTTCCTCTAATTATAAATTGAGAAAAGGTAAATTCAGACCCGTCTATTCGCCTTCGAAATATATCGCCGAAATTAAATCACAGGCATACTTTCTTCATTAAGTTCAGGCATAAATTTGTATATTAGGAGAAATCTAACTTAACCCCAACACAAATGAAAAACACACTTTTATTACTCACTTTATTATTGTCATCTTTTCTGTTCAGTCAGAATGTTTTTTGGTATGATGTATTATTAGAAGTAGACCATAAGGATGCTGCCACAGTAGCTGGATTAGTTGACAATTACTATTCGAATCATGAAAAAACAGCAGACGTTACTGTCCGTTTTTCAAGTATTCCATTGAAAGGTTCTAGTGAAAACGCTACACATATAATTAGTATTACGAGTGAGTCTTCAAAATCTCTAGCCGGTTTTAGAAATTCACTAAGTGGTTCAGACTGGGACTTGTATATTTCTAAAATGAGTAATTATGTTAAAAATTCTCGAGCTTCTGCAGGAAAAGGCCTTTACTCTGTCGGAGCTGATAATTCAAATCCAATTGGTCAAGCATGGGTTTTTAGCGTGGATGGCTCTAATTTAAATTCTTTTGTTGATGCATTCAGCAAACTTATGAACTCAATAAATTTTGATGGTTCTGTCGGAGCAGGTCAGATAATTCACGGCTCTGAAAATGGAGAAAACACCTATATCTACGCAACATATTCTGATTTAAATACAGCCTTTAATTTTGGCCCTAAAAATGATTCGGAAGCGAAAGCATTTAGCGAATTTTCAAAATCCACTAAAGGTTCAGAATTGTCCAAAACATTTACAAGAGTTTTAATAAAAGAATATTAATCCTTGCTTTAAAGTCTAATTCTTTTTAAAGCGCCTCTAATTAATTTTAGGGGCGCTTTCTTTTAACATCAAGATTAAGTCTCTTGAAGCGCCCCCATAGAAGCAAGAAATAACCTGTGTTCTATGACTCTATTGAGTTTGAAAAGACATTATAATTAGAGTCCCTTTTTATTAGTATTTCTCTAATGTAAGATGGAGCCGGCACAATACGGTTACGCTTTTATTTTACTTTGCTTCTTGTCGCCTGCTGTGGCCTTGGAAGACATGCCGCGCACAAGGAAGACTGAGCCCCGAAAGCGCCCTGATGGTGCATTGGACGGGAGGATGCTTTTGCAGCACAACGGGCAAAGGCATGCAGGCGAAAATAAGTAAGCCCGCTGCGTATCTAAAGTCTCGGGGCTAATTTAAATGCCGAAATGAAACTTCTTCTCCGTTCTACAGTGCCTGCCAATTTAGAAACCGTATGCCACCATTGAAGACCACATGACCTTTTCTACCGGCCACCGTTTATTAGTCGTGCTGTTCTGCCCACTGCTGTGGCTGACTTTTGTCCCGCCGGTGTGGCAATTCAAAACCTCTTTTAAAAAGGAATTCTCGCAGCTCACTTGTAGAGCCGGTTCTTAGGCCTTACAATAAGTAATCTGTACTCACAAAATTTGATGCTTTTGTGTCTAGCAGCTCTTGTAAAATAGCGTTGTTGTCGGCATTGTCTTTAGATGCCACAAAGGTGCGTATCGAGAAAGAGCGCAACGCATCATGCACACTTAACGTAGACACAGCCGAATCTTTTCTCCCCGTAAAGGGATAGACATCTGGGCCACGTTGGCATGAGCTGTTTAAATTTACGCGGCACACCAAATTCACCAAAGCATCTAAAAGCGGAGCTACGGTTTTTGCATCTCTGCCAAACAAGCTTACCTGCTGACCATAATTAGATTCTGCCATAGCGGTTAAGGGTTCTTGACTGTCAGAAAACGGGACAATGGGAATGACAGGCCCAAATTGTTCTTCTTCGTAGACGCGCATTTTGGTAGAGGCCGGATACAGCACCGCGGGGAAGATGTAATTCTCCGTTCTTTCCCCGCCTCTTCTATTTTGTATGGTAGCGCCTTTCGCCACAGCATCGTCAATTAAGCCTTGAATATATGCAGGCTTGTCTGGCTCTGGCAATGGCGTAAGGTGTGCTCCCTTATCCCAAGGGTTTCCAAATTTTAAGGCATCTACTTTTTCAGAAAAAGCCTTGGTAAATTTTTCTGCTATCGCTTCATGCACATACAGCACCTTTAAGGCGGTGCAGCGTTGCCCGTTAAAGGCGGTTGCCCCTGCAATACATTCGTTTACCGCTAAATCTAAATCTGCATCGGGCAACACAATAGCCGGATTGTTGGCTTCGAGGCCCAGCACCATTCTTAGGCGATTGCTTTTTGGGTGACTGTTTTGCAAGGCATTTGCAGATGTGCTGTGCCCTATTAAAGCCAATACATCGATGCGGCCGTCTTGCATTAGCGGAGAAGCTACCGTTCTGCCTCTGCCAAAAAGAATGTTTACGACCCCTTTTGGAAAGCTGTTTTGAAAAGCTTCCATGAGCGGAGTAAGCAAAAGCACCCCCAACTTGGCAGGCTTAAAAATAGTGGTGTTGCCCATGATCAGGGCCGGTATTAACAAACAAAAGGTTTCGTTTAACGGATAATTGTATGGGCCCAAGCAAAGCACCACCCCGAGTGGCCCCCGTCTGATGTGGGCATGCACGCCACCGTTTTTTTCGAAACGTGCGCTGGCACGGTCCATTTTTTTGTAGTCTTCTATGGTATCGTAGATGTAGTCAATGGTCCTGTCAAATTCCTTTTCAGAGTCTGAGAGGTTTTTCCCAATCTCCCACATTAACAGTTTCACCACCTCTTCGCGCTTGGTTTTCATTTGGTTCACAAATTTTTCCATGCAGGCGATTCTGTCGGCCACTTTCATTGTGGGCCACAAGCCCTGGCCATTGCTGTAGGCAGCAGAAGCCGCATCTAAGGCCTCTAATGCCACCGCTTCGCTTAAGACCGGCACACTGCCCAATGCGGTTGGGGCATACTGCTCTGTTGATGAAATTGTAGAATAAACCTCAGAAAATTCCCCTTTCCATTCCTTTAATTCGCCATTAGACAGATAGGTCTTTTGGTGCATCAATTGATTTATTTTATAGGGCTCGGGTATCCTTTCCGTTTCCGTTTTCATACTTATGCTTCTTATATGGCCGTTCTTACTTTACCACTGTTGTTTGCGCAAAAGGCGCATTTGCTCTGAAAAAGACGAGCTTTGGCAAGGCATCTTACGGACCACGCTTGCAACACAGAAAATGTGCTTGCGCGCAGCGCGTTAGCACTCATACATCAGCGTCCGCTAAAAAAGCAAAAGCCTCTTGGTAGAACCAAACCCAAAAAGCCATCCGCGCCTGTCCCGTTTTTTACAATGCCATAAATCGCTGTGCTCAAGAATGTGTTGTGCTGTGTATGGTTTAGATACACGCCGCATTAAAGCTAGATTTAAACGTGTGCCTGAAGTGGTTATTCACCTGAAGGGTGATACGCAAGCAAGCCTTACTACCGATGCGCAGCATCTTGCAACAGCTTGGTCATTTTAAAACGCCTCTCCCACGAACAAGTAATAGCCCACACCTTCGTTGGTAAACGCCACATCAAAACGCGTGTAAATGTCTTTGCCAGGAAAGAGCAAAAAGCGCACACCAAGGCCCCCCGCTGCGCGCACTTGATTAACGTTTAAGTCTGGTATACTCGGGCTTACCGCACCCAAGGCCCCAAAAAGGGTGCCTCCAAAACGCTTGCTAAACGGAAAAGGTAAAAACCGGTATTCGGCCTGTGAGGCCACAAGCGCATTGTCGCGGTAACGCCCTAAATAATAACCCCGCATTAAATTTTCGCCTCCCATAAGCGCCACTTGGTTAAAGGGTACCTCGCTGTCTTTATAGGGCGCCACGCTGTTTACATAACATTGGTACGCCAAAATCTGATTTTTAAACGTGGGTTGGTAATAGCGCAATTCTAAAAAGTAATTTGTAAACGAATAGTCGCTGCCCAGGTCCTCGTTGTAATGCAAAAAGCCCCCTTCTACAAAAAGACCTTTGCGCGGGTTCAGTACATTGTAGCGTTCATCGTAGACCAGCCCTAAGCCGAGACCAACGTTTGTAAAGCCCTCTACACCAGGTGGGGGGCTAAACTCCGAATCTTGTTCTTGGATCTTTACAGACGATAAATGGTTGACATCGAATTCTAAGCCGGTATAAAAGTTCTTGGCAACTTTTGTCAGAACGCGCTGTCTTAGGGTAAATGAAAAGCCGTCAATGAGGGCCACCGGTTCTGAAGGCGTTTCTACCCCAATGCCGTAATACAGCAACGGGAATTGCTGCAAACGAAATCTGCCAAGCAAAAAATACTTGTTTTTATCTGTATAGAGCGCATGGTCTACCCATAAGCCGTATTGATTTTCGAGGGTGACAAACGCCAACGCAGAGATTTCACTTAATCTGTTATTGATGTCTTTTTTTGGGTTGTACACAAATAGACCGCTGAGGCCAAACTCCCAACTGGTTTCTGGCGTGTAGCCGATCACAGGGTAAGCAATGATTTTATGCTTTGCAGCCTTAGACGTATCGTTAAAGTAAACATCCCACAGTTTTTTTAACCCCCCTTCTTCTTGCCCAAAAGAAGGCACCGCAAGGAGAAAAGAGCAGGCAAGCGCTGTTAAAAACCGCATTGAACTTAAGTTTTTCTAAGATTGTTTGAGTTCAAAATACGGCATTTACACGGCACAACGTCTCCGCACAAGCACGAACTTATGAACGAAAATCTTTGACATCTTTCGCACGTTGGGTGTAAAAGGTTTCCGCGCCAGCGGAGGTTTACAAGCGGCCTCACCATAGTCTATACAAGCATTAAAACAAATGGTACGCGGTCTGCGGTAAAACCATAGACCCAAAAAAGGCATGCACCCCTCCGTTTTTTTTAATAAAAACTTACACGGTTTGCTGTTGTGTGTCGGTTGCGTCTTCTTTTTGAATCTTCTCGTTTAGGGCATCCCCAAGTACAAATCTTTTCAGTGGGAGGCCAAGTTACATCGCGTAACTGCGGAAAACCAGCGTAAACAGCGCGTCATATACAAAGAATAGAAGTGTAAAAACTAACTATGACGACAGTACACGGACAAATAGAATCGTTAAAACGAATAAAGGAGACCCTTGCCGAAGAAGGCATAGATCGCTTTAGCTCTATTCAAGACATCAAGAAGTTTAAAAGCACCTTTGAGATAGAAAAAGAGGAAATACAAAGCAAGGCTAAAGTGGACTATGCATTAGAGTTAGAGGCGTTGCACGTAAAAGCAAACGCGCTTGAAAGCGCATACAAGGATTGCTATGCCACTAAGACAAACGCGCACGACTTGCGCATTGAAAATTACATTGCCAAAAAAGAAGATTTAGAAGCCGCTGAGAAAACAAATCTGTTTGTTGCTGCTTACCTGTGGGTATATCAAATGCTACTCAGTGTTTTTATTTGGTATTACGACACAACCTTTCAAATGAGGGTTGAATCTGAGACACGCCAACCGCAAAATGCCATGACCACAGCAAAGGCGCAATACGAATGGTTTAAAGCCAACAAAGGCACCCTTTTGAACGACCGCATATTACCGCAACTACAAGAGCTTAGGCGCATTACACGGGTCATAGAAAAATTGCAGCCCACCATAAAAGGAGCTATTGGAGAGAACCTCGTGCAGAAAGAATTAAAGAAGTTGTCTGGTAACAATTACTTGATTAACGATTTTTCATTAGAATTTGAAACACCACTATACAACAGAAAAGAAGACGACTACATCTGTAGTATACAGGTTGACCACCTCTTGGTTACGCCTGCAGGTATATTCAATTTGGAAACTAAAAACTGGAACAAAAACACCGTACAACGTGTAGACATGCGCTCGCCTATAGCACAGGTAAAACGAACGGGCTTTGCTTTGTATGTGGTATTAAATGGACGTATGAAACAACACATGCAACTGAGTGAACACCATTGGGGTGAATTAAAAATACCCATACGCAATGTCGTGGTGGTGACCAATGCCATGCCCCATGCAAAGTTTAGAGATGCTGGTGTAAAAAACCTTAGCGAGCTCAACAACTATATACACTGGTTTGACCCTTTATTTGACGCTGTGGAAGTAAAGCGAATTGCAGAGCAATTGAAACGAATGAAGTTTGATGGAGAGTTGACGGTTTAAAGCATTACGCACAACTTAGGTTTGTGTCGTGTTAAGTTATGGATTACAAATGCGTTTGCTGCTTGGGAGTATTTAAAAGGGAACGCGAAAGGATTCGCGCACCAGCAGGGTCAATTTTCCAAAAGTGCTCTGATTTGGCATAAAGTATTATGTTATTTTAGTGAAGAATCAGACATATCACAAACCTAATTGCCATGAAAGAAAAACACCTTGACTATCTAGAAGGAAAAGGGCGTTTTAAAATTAACTTGAAGCGTAATCTGCTAACACCGGAAGAAGAGAGAATCGTTGAAAGGTGGGGGCACTGGTTTCAGGCGTTGACAAATGGCACTCTGCAACCATATACCGAAATGCAGAAAAATTTAGTTAGAGTTGGGAAGCGCGAGGCACTGCCTGTTTCTGTCGAAGAATGTGCTTGGTTCAAATACAATGAACGAAAAAAAATAGAAGAAAAATACCCTGATATATCTGATTCAAAATACACCTATCAAGAAGAAGGGTGTTACACCCGAAAGATGGCCAGACAAATGAAAAACATAATGATGTCTGAAATGGGCAAGAACCACAGCGCTAGTTGATCGTATGCATATAAGAGCATGTTTAAAAATGCTTAACCGCTGTTGATAAATTGAACAAAACCTTGTATCAATTACGCTTGTAAAAAACAGTCTTTATTACCTTTGAAGCATATGACAAAACATAGATTT
>ERZ1048872.1374-NODE-1374-length-20547-cov-8.444808_pt1 | contig 20547 bp, 20 predicted proteins | sample MGYA00383100_ERZ1048872 | MGnify/ENA primary metagenome ERZ1048872 (study PRJEB29581, sample SAMEA5548370) | metagenome | biome: marine; feature: coastal; material: water | depth 50 m | study: Short-term variability in the microbial, nano- and picoplankton...
TAATTTTGGTTCATTATAACTAAATTAGGTGTCTAGGAAATTGGGGACTTATCAGGTCAATGTAATAATCCATATTCGCTAACAGACCAGGATCACTAAACGGAATTTCCCACGGCGTATCTAACGTAATATGTTTACCTATTTGGTATATCTTTAGTGTTCGTGTTTTTAAAGGTGACCAAGTAGCAACGTCATCCATACGGCGTAATAATTGAGGTATCATTTTCGACAGGTACTTATTTACATCAACAGTACTATTACTTTTCATTCTGGCTTCATCTAGTGCTATTAGCTCTTCATCACTGCCTAAAATATTAGTAAAATAAATGTATCGTTCTAAGCACCTAGACACAGCCACCCCCAGCGAATAGGCGTTATCTTCTCTCAGCACGTACGGTAGTTGCTCACAAGTTCCAGTTGGAAGTAGGAATTTATCTGCTGGAAAATTCGCCATCGGCAATGTGTTTTTTATTTGTTGGCGTTCCAAGCTCTTATAGGAAACTTCGGGTAACTCCACATTATCGTGATTGCATTCAGTGTTACCAAATAAAACCAGATTATGTAGTTCATTACTTTCATTCGATTTTTCAATTACTTTATTAAAATTTTGCATTTTTATCTTTCCAAATTTTGGGCGCAATTATCCACAGCAGTGATTTCACGCATTAATATTTTAGGGGAGAAAAAGCGTGGAGGTCCCCACGCTTTTAGCTTTTAAGCTGCTATTTGTTCTTTGGTTAGCTTTATATTTGTGAGTAGTGTAATAGCGTAGGGTAAGGTGTCATTATCCATACTTAACCCATTTAAATATGGAAAGTTTTCTTGATTAAAATACATCTCAAAGCCCGTATTCAGCTTTAAATATTTAAATGCAACTGTTCCATCTTCTCTAATGGTAGCGATATAATCATCAACTTCAGCCATCAAGATAGGTAACAAGGACTCTGTAACATCTACTTCAAACTTTTCATCTAATACATGATGGTTGTCTAGTTGATGAATTTTAATAGCAACACTTTGAACTGCGTCTAATGCAGTATTTTCACTTCGATACTCTGCGAGTAAAGGCAAAGACACCTGCTTTATATTAAGTAAGTTTTTATCTGAAGGATGATCAATAACATTAAACGCCTCAAGTTTATCAAGAAACGGTTGGCGTAGTTTTTCTGGTAACCTTTGAATGAATTGAGCCATGAATGCTAGTAAAGCAAAGTACGCTCTTCTATTATAAAGTTCCTGATGAACTGTGTTTTTTATTGCATGAATTTCGTCGATGTTTTGCTCATCGGTCAAGTTAGATTCAAAATATTTAGTGGTCATATTAATACCCGTGAATTAAGTAGGTGAACCGTTGTGGCCACCTTTCGAACGAGAGTATTACATAAGCTTATGCCACCAAATTTACGACGCTAAGCGTTTTAAAATTAAAAACTAAAATAATCAAAATCACTTTAAACTGGCACATTTTTCATTATGACAAGCTATTAGTTCATTAACCTGATCTTCTAACGGTCTATAATCTCTAACCCTTTTCATAGCCGATTTGGGGGCTATTTTCTCTATGTGGGTTCTTAATTTACTAAATGTAGGTAATTCAACAGGTGTACATACAATATCTTCATCATCAGGGTGGTAACAAAAATTAGACTGGTAATAAATGGCAGACTTATCTTCTGCTCCCATATATGTTTCAACTTCTTCGAAATCTGCTTTATTGTGCTCAAGATACAAACCAAGGCGAACGAATTGAACACAATTATGTTCAATAAAGTTATTAAGCGGCGACTGTAAAGCATATAAACTTAACTTTGTGACAGCACTAATATTTAATTCTGGTTTTTGCTTCCATATTTTCAACGCTATTCCTTTAGCAAAATTTAATGCAGGATCTATATCGATTTTATCTTTTTTAGATTTATTACCTTTATGCGCTCCTTTACTACGTGAAAATAGCGTATTTTCAGCCCAATCGAGTACTTCTTGCAACATATCACTAGCCTTTATTTGCTGCCGTAGTTTTGCTGCTTCGACTAACCTTTCAGAGCTATCTTCACTACTAGTTAATTCATCAATGCATATTTTAATACAATGAACAGCGCACTCATCAGGTGTTATAAAATCCTCAAGAAACGAACTAACATCATGAGTAATTAACTCACCTTCTCTTCCTGAAATAAGAATTCGCAAGGCTTTTGATTGAAGCTCAACTTCATCAATTAATTTTCGCTGTTTATGTGCTTTAATATTTTTAAAGTGACGATGAATCGCATCCCAACGCCAAATATCAGGCTGTCGTTTTAATTCATTAATACAATCGGTATATATTTCTAAGTACTGCTTCTTGAAATTAGACTCTGACTTGTTATAAAGCTCTTCAAATTTCTGGGGATAAAATAAAAATTCATTATAATTCATTGACTAGCACTACTAAGGGGAACGTACGCAGATTTTACACTAATTGATCCCGCTGTCGTTACCTGACACAGAGAAAAAAGTTAACGGATCTCGATATCCGCTATGGGTAATAAAACACGCGTGTTTATATACTACTACGTACTAGGGTCGGAAGAGTTTATTAAGCTAATCAGCAGCTTTTCAATGCTGATAACACATCAGCTTGTATCTTTGCTAATTCATCATCAGTTATACATTCCAAACCTGCGATATTTTCTATTAGTAAGCCAAAATACTCATTTACTGCATCAATGTTTTGTACATTAATACCAGCTTCATTAACAAGCTCTGCAAGTTGTTTTATTTGTGATGGTGTTAGCATAGAAATATCCTTTGATTAAGTAAGAACACTTTCCATTGATTAACCTTTAAAGCCAACAATCACTAGCTATTGTCTTATACCCTTATTACTTTGATGGTACCCCTAACGAATAATTAAGGAGTTACCATGACAAAAAATAATCCACTACAAGCATTAACCTTTACAACAAAACCAAAGGTTGAAGCTGTTAACCCGATAGAAGTAAAACGAGCTAAGTTAATCATCCGATTAAATGAGCAACGCGCTATGGTGCAATACTTGTTAAATAATACTGAATTCACTGCATTCAAATATGTTTATATTCTTGACGAAGAATCTGGTGAAAAAAGAAAAGTAAAACGCCCTAAACGTATTCGACCTTGGTTTTATCAATCAGCTGATAAGTATTACTTTGAAATAAAATACGGCACTAGATCACTTGAGATTCAGAAGAACAAACCAGCTATTGATGTTGGCAGTAAAAATGAATTATTAACAATAATTGATACGGTTATCGATGCTACGAAACAAGGTTTTTTAGATGTTGAGTTGAAAGCAGTTAAAGGACCAATAAAATCAAAAGCTCAAACTAAGTAATGGCAATACTACGTGAGATAAGTATTTGTTATTCCTTTAAAGAAACTGACGACAATATTTTAAACCAAACACTTGATAGCCCTGAAAAGGTTTACCAGGTGTTTAAATTTCTTTCTAAGGAAACCAAAGAAAAATTTATTGTTGTTAACTTAACTAATCAACACACTATTATTAACTATGAAGTTGTTGCTGTTGGCTCTGTTAAAGCGGTATCAGTTAGACCAGCAGAGGTATTACGCTCAGCTATTATTATCAATTCCCCTGCCATTATACTGGTGCATAACCATCCTTCAGGTGATCCCAAGCCAAGCGGTAGTGACATTAAATTTACTGAAACCATCAAGCAAGCAGCTAAACACTTTGATATTGAAGTGTTAGATCATGTGGTGATTGGTTATCAGTGTTTTGATAGAGCTGTAAATGATAAGTAATAACAGACGAAACAGAAAAAAATTTTCAAATTTTTTTTTAATAACTAACTACTGATTTATTTTAAATAGAAATAGTTTACTTAAATACTGTCTGTTTCATCTGTTGTTTTATTATTTTTAGAATCATCTGGTTTAACTGGGGTAATTAACTTCTTCGGTTTGACAGGTTTCTTTGGTTTTACAGTTTTTATCAATTTAATTTCTATAAGTTTCATATTTGTAAGCTATGTGATTGCTGATAATGATATTTATAGAAATCATACCTAACATGCCCAACTAGTTTTTAAATTAACTACAGTAGTTTATTCAGAAGTATTATTTTAAGATATCAATATACTCAAGTATGTTAGGTATCACTTCACACATGGAAGTATTAACTGCAATTCACCAATTTTTAGACGCTGTTAGCAACAGCGATGTTGAAATTTACAACGAGTTTAGCTTCCAACATGAGCTAGGTTTATTTCTACGCCAGCATAAAACTGTTCACAAAATTCAATTTGAGCGTAATGTCAGCCACTTTGGTTTTGATAAAGTTAATTTTGAGAAAAAAGAAATCGATATTGCTGTATTCAAAGATGCTAAAACTAAACGATCTTGCGTAATTGAATTAAAATTCCCTAGAAATGGTCAAGTACCTGAAACAATGTATAGTTTTTGCAAAGATATTTCATTTCTAGAGCAACTAGTTAATGCTGGTTTTGATTCTGGTTACTTTGTTGCTTTAGCTGATGATAAAAACTTCTATAGTGGTAATAAGGTTGATGGGATATATGGATTATTTCGTGATGAGCAAGTAATAACTGGCACAATAGTAAAGCCTACTGGTGATAAAGATACTTCAGTAACAATCAACAACACTTATATAGCTAAATGGTTTTCAGTAACTGAAAAAATAAAGTGCTGCATTATCGAAATTAAGAAGTAAAAACACCATGATTTACTGCTAGAAATAGGGTCTTGGTGCCAAAATTAGTGTTACCTAGCTTGAATAGCCTGTGTTTATGCTAGTAACTAACGGATTGAGGATCAGTTACTCAGAATGGCTAGGGTAATTTTTGACACCTTGATCTATTACAATTTACTTATCTTGCAATCAAGCCGATACTTTAAAGTCACTTGGTTGGTTTCGCTAGGGTAAGTTTTAGTACTTCAAACTAATAAAAATCACTTGCTGAAATCTACCAAAATTAATACTAGGTTAATATTTTAAATTAACAAGATACAACGGCCAAACTCAACTACTGCACTATTTAAAAAACTAATGTAATATAAAGTATATTTGACATTTTATGAGTTTTTCATGTTTCCAAAAACAGTCCTTATTTTAGCAATAGTTTTGCTCCTCTCTAGTTGTTCTAAATATTCAGCAGATGAGCAAATAATAGTCATTAAAAAGGCTATTGAAAACTCTGAATCTCAAAAAGCTATTGTATCCGCAAAGTTTTTATTAAAACATGCAAAAGAAGAAAATTTAAGTAATGTGGATCAGATAGCTAATTTGCTATTGGCAAGAGCTTATTTTGATGTAGGTAATTACACTAACGCGTTAAGCCATTATAAGGTGCTTCTTGTAGATAACATAGAAGGAAGCACTGAAGAAGATTGGCATGTCATGCTTTATTCAGCAATAGATATAATGGATAAGAAGTTGATCCATGAAATCCTTACCAATAAAAATAATCCCATGAATGATGACGATAAAGAAGTGTATTCTATTCGGTTGAGCGTTTTAAAAGGAGGTATCGAAGATAGTCTACTTATTTTGTCATTAGCAGATATTGCTTTAAGAAAAAAAATGTCTTATTGGACTTCTCTTCACTTTCAACTAATGCAAGTAAGGTTTGATTTAGATCGTACATTATCCAATTTAATTGCATTAGAAAAAGTATCAAAAATACCAGAAATAACATTCCATTTAGCTAGGCTGAGGCAACTAAATAAGCAAAAGCTACTTTCCTTTGAAAACTATGTTAAATATGAGAAATTAAGACCTGAAAACATTAAAGCAAAGTTACTCTTATCAGGAGCAGCTATACAAGTTGATCGTTTAGATTTCGCCAGAGAGAAAATAAATAGTTTACCTGCACAAATTCAAAAAACGCCTTATGGCAATCAAATTAGGGCTGTTTTAGCGTTCGAAAATAAAGAATATAAATCAGCAGCGAATTTTGCTAATCAGTCCATATCTCGTGGATATGATACGATAATTAATAGAATTATCGTTGGCATTAGCTCTTATCATTTAGATTTATTAGAGCAGGCTCATAATCATTTATCGAAGGTTAATAAATCCGCCCCAAATAATAAACTAGTTCAACAGTACTTAACAGCTACGGAATTGAGATTGAATAAACCAGAGGAAGCCGCTGAATTATTTAAATCAACTGATATTAGTAATACGAATGACGTTTCAATGGCGAATAAAATAAGTTTAGAGTTATTAAAAAGTGGTTTGTGGAGTGAGTCTAATATTATTCAACAACGGATTGCAAACTTTTCTGCAATAAAAGGAATGCCTGAGCACTCGGCTTTAAGCGAAACATTAGTACAGTTAAGTAGGCAACAAGAATTTAGAAGTCATCTAAGAAGTGCTGTAGCATTAACTGATAATACTTTTCAAAATCGAGTTTTATTGATTTTGGCTAGTGTAGCAGAACGCAATATAGTCAAAGCTAAAGAATTACACCTAGAGTGGAAGAACTTAACTGTAGAAAAAGGGATTGAAAGGAGTACCTTTTTTAATATTTCTGCTTTATTAGCTTTAGCTGAAAAAGAGACGATAAAAGCACGGGAATTCCTTAATAAATCTTTAGCACTACAGCCAGGTAATTTATCAAGCCTTATATTGTTATTAGAGTTAAATAAAGAACAAGAGAAATGGGATATTAATTTAGTATTATCTAAAGACATTTTATTTACTCAGAAATTAATAAATATTGAAGTCTTTAGGCATTTCATTTTTTCGCAACTTGAATTAAATAAACTTAATATAGATAGTATTAAAGAGCTTATTTCACTTGATTCAGAAAAGGATTTTGAGCTTGCTTTTATAAAGATATTGATCAATAAAAAAGAGAATGATCTTTTAGCTCATTATCTTTCGTCAATAGAAAACTCGCAGTGGAAGGAACGACATCATAAATTGTCAATTGATTTAGCGTTTATCACAAATGATAAGGGGCTTGCTCAGCAACGAATTAATAGTTTTTTAATTAATACAAGATTCGACAGTTTATCGTCGTTAGTTTTTGTTATAGCTAGAGCAGCAGACAATAATGATTATGAATTAGTTCTATCTATGCTGGATATAGCTAAAAATAAAAACATTTCCATTAAAAACCAAGATTTTATTAAAGTAAAATCACTAATTAATCTAGCTCGATATGAAGAAGCAAAAATAATTTTATCGTCGTTAGATAAAAAAGAACAACTTTATTTTGATGCACAATACCAATTGAGCATGGCAAAGTCTAAATATGATGAGGCATTCAAATTTCTTCAAAAATCTATAACCTTAGGTCCAACTATTGACCAAACAAAAGCCTTAATTCAATTAGGGAGCCAATTACATAGATTAGAAGAAGTTGAAAAAACGATAAAGTTGGTTGTAAACGAATCTCCAGACAATATTACTTTTTTAGCAAATATTTCTTTGTTGTGTATTAAAGAGTTACCAGAATTATCCATTGAAATTATCGAACGACCTTCTTTAGCCCACTACCTAAAAACTGATTACATATTATTGAATAATTTAGCTTGGCTGCACTATAAAAAAGATAACATAAGCAAGGCTAAAGACTTAATACAAAAAGCGATAGTACTGAATCCAGATAATAAACAAGTAATTAACAGTTATAACGTAATATTTACTCACTAAAAAAACGCGATCTAAAAGAAGCAGCCTAACTATGAAAGTAAATTTTAAAGCGAAACCAAGAGTTGAAGTTATTGGTGGTGTCTTACCTCTCCTTATAATAGATGATTTTTATGAAGACCCTGATAGCGTAAGAGAAAGGGCTTTTTCAGGACATTTTGAACGAATGGAGGCTGGGTACCCTGGTAGACATGAGCCTCTTTCAATAGAAGAAGACGATGTATTAATTGCTCTTACCTTCATTCGAGAAGTTGTTCAAATAGCGGCAAATGTAAAGTTCGACATTTTAGAAATGAGCACAGATTTTTCTGTATTAACAACTCCTAGTAAAGCTATTCATAAAAACCAAAGCCATCCGCATACAGATGGTGTGGCATTGGCTGGAATCATCTATTTAAACCCTGAAGAAATGGGGGGAACATGTTTTTATAAAAATAAAATAATAAATAGCATGCTTCTCAATGAACAAAATGAAAAAGAATGGAACAAATATCTTTCTGAAGAGGGCTTACAAGACACTCCAGGTTATGTAAGTGATAGCTTTAGTGTATGGGAGTTAGTTCATAGTACTGTAGGAAAATACAATCAGTTGGTTATGTACGTTGGTAATGCATTTCACTCAGTAAATGTAATAAAAGATCCAGACCCATCAGATATAACCAAAGCCAGATTAACACAACGTATTTTTGTCAATAACATAAAACCAGCTTAAAAAATAAGGAATAAAACATGACGAGCCCAATTAAATCTATTGTTATTGTTGGAGGTGGCTCTGCAGGATGGATGAGCGCGAGTTATTTACAAAAAGTGCTATCTGCTTTTGAACATAAAGTAGAAATTACAGTTATTGAGCCAGCCGATATTCCAGTAATAGGTGTTGGCGAGGCGACCATCCCAACAATAAGAGAGTTTTTTTCATTACTTGATATTCCAGAAGTGGAGCTACTCATTAAAAGTGACGCCTCTATTAAAACCGCGATAAAATTTGTTGATTGGAATAATAAAGGCGATAGTGGTTATTATCACCCATTTGATAGTCCCGCTTTTTCAGATGGCTTTACTATTGCCGAACATTGGATGGCTTTAAAACAAAATAATAAATTATCAAATCCTGTATTTTCCATTGATACAGGAATTGTATCAAAACTTTGTGAAGACAATTTAATTTTTAAATCAACCTCAGAAACTCAATATAATGCAGCGACTCCGTATGCGTATCACCTTGATGCCATAAAAATGTCGGCACATTTAAAAAAAATAGCATTACAACGTGGCGTTAAGCTAATAACAGACAAGTGCGTAAATGTGAATGTAGATACTAATGGCAATATTAGTAGCGTTGACACTGAGCATAATGGTGAAATTTCTGCAGATTTCTTTATTGATTGCACCGGCTTTCATCAACTATTGCTTGAAAAAACACTTGGAGATACGTACACAGACTATGACGAGTTGTTATGCAACAGTGCTATTACTGCAGCGACAAAGCTAAAAGAGAATGATAGTGAAGGCATCAGATGTTACACAACCGCAACTGCGTTATCTTCAGGTTGGGCATGGGAAATAGATTTGCCCTCTAGAACAGGTAATGGTTATGTATATTCAAACAAATTTCAATCAGAAGAGTCTGCTCAACAAGAACTAGCTAAACATTTAAATAAAGAGGTTAATGAACTTGAATTTAAATCAATGCAATTTAGACCGGGCCGAAGAGATAATTTTTGGTCAAAGAATTGCTTAGCCATTGGTTTATCTGCAGGATTTATCGAACCATTAGAGTCTACTGGTTTGCAATTAATAGAAGTTGGTTTACGGATGTTTTTCGACCACTTTCCAAATAGCGTATCAGATAGCGACGAGGTTAGAGACCAGTACAATTTATTAATGCGAGAGCAATTTGACGAAGCAAAAGATTTTGTTCATTTACATTATTTAATAAGCAAAAGAAATGAAACAGAATTTTGGCAAACAGCAACAGATAAAAATAAAATATCAACTACTTTAGAACAACGTTTGAAATTATGGCAACAAAAACTACCTTCACAAACTGATTTTCGTAAATATGCAATTTTTACTTCCACCAATTATATGTATATTTTAGCCGGTATGAATTATTTTAATATTTCAAACTACAATAAACTAAACTATATCCCCGAAAGCAGAAGCATAGCGATATTAGAGCAAATGAAAGTTTTTCAAAATGATGCGAAAAAACGCTCTATAAAACACCCTGATTTTGTTGAACGAATAAGAGCTCCTTTTGGTTTATAGCTAATTAAAAGTTAACTTTTCTAATATTGTATTTGCAGTTTCTTCTATTGACATATGCTCATTTAAAATCCGGTGTTTAGCAATTGAATGAGCAAAATGAAAAGTAAGAATTTTATTATTAAATTTTAATTGTTCTTCTGATAGTGGTTGAAATTTAGGTGGACGATTTATCGACCTCCTATTAAGGGTCATCATTGAATCAATTAAATCATTAGAAGGCAGTAACAGAAAACTATTATTAAAAGGCGCTAACATTTCTTTCAAACGGAGAGTATGCTCATCTGATTCGTACGAAGCATTTCCACCGCCAAAATCGAATATACAGTCGCAATGTTCATTAATAACAAAATTAACGAGCTTAAGTTCAAACGCTCTGCTAGTTTCATAGTATTTGCATATTTGACCTGTATCTATTAGCTCACGAAATTCATCAACATTTATTTTTTCTTGTTCAGAAAATGTTCGTCTTAGGTTATCTAAATTTATAATCGGTTTATTTAACCGTTCACTTAATATTTTTGCTGTAGATGACTTACCAACCCTCATAGGGCCTATCAATATAATATCTGTTCTACATTTCATTAAAAGTTACTAGTCTCGCGAGAAATAAAATATCATACCAATATAACTATAAGTGTCTACTCTTTTAAAGCCCAAAAGCCTTTGTGATTAAAATCACAAGAAAATACCCGCACCACCCCCCTTACACCTACATTAGTGTCAGAATATTTTACACCCACCAAAGTATTTGTGACTCAAATCAAAAAAAAGCAATTACCTCAGTTATTTGAAAAGTTGGCCTTATTTTTGCATAGCATAAGGGTGGTAGATAAAAACTAGTAATATTATAATGGTTGTCAATAAGGAATGTAGTATAATGATAAAAAATAAGTTTAATAAGTCGGCATCTTTAGCAAGTTTAGCCTTAGCTTCAAGTGTATCATATGCTGAAACAATCAGTTTTACTGATGTGCATTCAACACCTAGCTCAACAGTAGATAGTGCAAAATCTTTTGCGGGTTCTTTTAATATTTTAGACTTATTACCTAGTGGTTCTAGTATTTCTGACTTTGAAGTGCAAGATGCAACTGTTAAGGTAATGGGTTATTCTGATGCCAATGTTTCATCAAGCAATGAAGTATCTGCTTACGATTTATTAAGTTCAACCAATCGCTCAGCATCAAGAACTGGATATCAGTATGTTTCAGGATACTCTTATTGTAGTTGGTGGGGTAATTGTTACTCTCGTCCAGGTTATTCATATTCTTACACTTATTATGTTACTGTGACTGATCAAGAACATTTACGTGATAACGTTAATCGCTATGTAGATTTAGTACAAGATCAAATGCAATTAGCAGTAGGCGATCAAAACCTTACTGATACGGTTGATATGCTTGAAAACTCATCAAACAATGATGGCAGATTCCTTGTATCTAATCAGGGGTCATATTCGAATGGCTTTAGAACTTATAAAGAAGATAGATATACTGAAATAGAAAAACACCATGGAGATTTATCTATTAGTGCTTCTCTTTCTGATGCAAATATCGCTGATTTAGCAATAGACGGTATACTTAGTTTTGATATATTTGCTGCTGTAGGTAATTTCAAAATAAACGAAATAGAGTTAGATGTAACATTATCAAGAATATCATCCTCAGTCTCAGTACCAGAGCCAAGTACTTTCTTCTTAATGTTGTCTGCATTAGGCTTTGGTGTTATTCGTAGATTTAACAGCAAAGGTAAAGCTATTAATTAAATTAGCAACAGAAATACATAGGGCTATTATTGTATTTCAAGTTATCATTTATGTGGTTAAACCACATAAATAGTAGCTTTAGCTATACCAAGCCGATAGCTTGTAATCAGTAGGTCGCCAGTTCGACTCCGGCAGTCGGCACCATTCATTCAAGCCCTAACTTCGGTTAGGGCTTTTTTGTATTTGTCCCTAGGGTAAATTGTTACCAAAATACCAGAAACACCACTTCATTACTAAATACCACAGTATCTGCGCCCTATCACCAGATTAACAATTCAAATTGAAGTAATTCATAGTGTAGAATTCCCGTCAATTTTGAAAAATACCAGTGGTGTATTTTCATCGAGTGGTGCCACCCTATTACTTAATTGGTTATTAAACCCATATGATATTGTTTTTATTACATTTAACCCCATTAAAATGAAGTAATTAGTGGTGTAATAAATGGTGCAGGGTCAAGTCCGTTTAGTCCGCGGTACTACGGTGTTAATTTCACCCTATCCCTTTATAAATGCAACCCTGATAATTTTAATTGGGTAGTGTTTTAGTGGTGCAACCTACCCTGATGTGGTGTTAATTAGTTAATTCCAGATAACGGGGATAGTGTAAGATAAAACAATTATCTGGTTGTATGTCACAGTAAACGTGGTGTTGATGTAGTATGGATAAAAAGATAATCAATATTATAAAAATAATAATTAATATAATGATCACTAGAGATATTAAATAATTTCCAATTAACAGTATATTTCTATCCAACAAATACAACAAATACCAAAGTAACCAACAACAAAATGATTTCAATGAGGGAATACAGTGTTAATTTCAGAATTTATTAAAAACTATAAAGTAAACCAAGTTGTTAATCCTGATGTTGAACAGTTAATTGATAAGTGTTTATCAGAATTAAAAACATTTTATGGTTACGAGGGTGATAACTATGAACAAAATAACTGGGGATTAGATGTATTAACAGATGAAGAAAACAGGTTAAAACCAGATCCAGATGAACTAATTAGGTATGTTGAGGATGTATCCATTCAGATGGGTAATGAAGCAGAGTTTAATATTTCATCAGGAACAAAAGGTAGAGTATATAAGTATCAAAATAGAACAGTATTAAAAGGTATTGATGACAATATTATTGATATTGATTTTATTAAAATACCACTATTACTGGCAATGAAAGAGTTGATTAAGGTGTATCAACAAGAACATCCTATGGTTTCATCAATTGTTAAAGTTACACGGTTAATTACCTGTTCTGAACAATTAAGATTATTAATTAAATTATCTAATTTATGGGATGATTTATCACAACGAAATTTTGATCAAAGTAAGGTTGACGAAAGAGACGTTAAACATGATTTAAAACCAATGAACAAACTTAAAAAAGAAATTGTTTTTGGTTTAGTAGGTAAAGAACTAAAGAAAGATAAATCACAATCAATCAAAGAGTTAGTAAAATTAACAAAAAAACCTTTTGAAAATAAAATTGATAAGATAACTCTTGGTAATACAATATCAAAGAGTGATATCGTTGAATTTTTATACGATGTAAAACTATCAACATTTAGACGTTGGGTTACTGAAGCAAAAAACAACAATTAACATATACACCAGAACATTGTCAATACCGCTACTACTACCGTAATATTCACAGGATAAATGGATAGGTACACTTGAATTCTTTTAATATTGAGGAATTCAATCATGACTAATCTACAAAACGTAAACAACCATCAACTTAACCCTATTTCTGTTGTTTTATTTAAAAATCCCAAAGACAACATCGTTACACCTGAAAAAATGGAAGTAATGACGTGGGGTGACTTTCAAAATGACTTCATAGTCGATAAACACGATGTAATTAGTGACAAATCGCAAGGGACTTGTATCTCAACAGTGAGTTACAAGTCCCTTGAGGATGATGGTGTTGAGACAACAATAGATGATAACGGTATTACGGTTGTTAAACGGTGTGCTAATAATGTTAAAGATGTTTATGTACTAATTGTCGATATTGACGATGGTATGACAGTTGATGAAGCTACGGAGCACTTCAAAGATTTTGAATATTTTGGTTATACATCTTTTGGACATAATCCTAAACCAGAGAACGATGAAGATGTTATTGAGGGTGAGGAGTATGTAGAAAAGTTTAGACTTTGTTTTTTATTAAAATCACCTGTTGATAAAGAAGAAATAATTAGTAGAAAACAATCACTGTTTAACTGGGTCGGTAGTGCAGATAAAACAACGTTTGATCGAGGTAGAATCTTTTTTACACCATCATGCCCTGAACACATGTTAGAACACGCTAAAATCTGGAGTAATGTTGGTAAGCTAGTAGACGCACTATCGTTTGATAAAAACCAAGAAGAGGTAGTTAAAACTGATTCAAAAGCTGTTAAACATAAAGAGTTAACAACAGGGCAACGAGAATCTATTATTTCAGGTTTAATGCAGACTGAACGTGTGGAAGATGATAAGTGGTATCAGATCGCAGGAGCACTTCATAATAGTGGTTTCACTGTTCAAGACTTTATTGAAGCATCGACGGTATTAAAACCATCAAAATCACCTAGTGACTGTATTAAGAAGTGGGAATCATCTAAAAAATATGACTTCTCGCTAGGTGTAGTTATTAATTATTTAAAAGAACATGAAATTTTTATATACCAAAAGCGTGAAGTTGATAACAGTGAAGATATTGCGTTTGTAAAAAAAGAAATTGAGTTATTAGATGAAAAAGTTGAACGCATTGAAGCTAATGAAAAGTTAACCGACGATGAACGCAAGAAGCAGTTAAAGGTAGTTGAAGAGGAACGTAAGCTCAAGGAAGAAGAAGTTAAACAGTTAATTGAGGATGAAAAACCAACGTTATACGATCTTGTTGATGAGTTAATTGCAGAACGACTAATCTACTATATTGCAGATGCAGGTATTCTTACGGAATATTTACCGAAACAAGGTATCTGGATTGACTACAAAGTACCTGACTTTATTAACGGTGAATTTTTAGCAGGTATAAAGGGAGCAAGACCATTTCTTCAAAAGAGGTTACAAACTTTTAGACGTAGTTACCGAACTCAAACATTATCAGCAAAGAAACAACCTTCATATATTTTAAACCGCTTTAGACGGGATCACTGGGTGACACCGAAAGAAGGTGAGTATCATCCAGTATTTGATATTTTAATACGCTCATTAGGTGATAATAAAACTGAGAACATGCTTCACTTAATACAGGTGATTGCATGGAAATACCTTTATCCCGAAGACTATACCCTACCCTGTATTGTTATATACGGTGAAGGTGGTGCAGGTAAAAACACCTTGGTTGAACGAGTATTAGGTACCTTATTTGGTAAACAACAAGTTATTGCTATCAGACAAGAGCAGATGCGTAACTTCAACGGTTTAATATCAGGAATGGTAGCTGTATTGCTGGATGAAGCATCATCTGATAAAGCTAACATGGATCAGTTAAAAGTAATGATAGGTCAAGAATCGTTGGTTATTGACCCTAAGTATGGAAAAAACTACCGAGCAGATAACATTGCATTATATTTTACGGGTGGTAACGGTGCGCTAGGTGCTGTTTATTTAGGTAGAGATCAATCAGATAGACGTTTTTCTATATTACAGGTAGATAGATCTATCATTGATCATGTGATGGAAGTTGAAGCGATTGATGATCGCCAAGAAGCAGTTAACTGGTGGAATGAAAGTAAGCATTTACTGGAAGATAAAAACCAAGTAGCAATGTGGTTAAACCATATTTTAAAAAGTGTTGATGATTTAACAACAACACCAAGTGCATTGCATGGACAAGATTATGAAGCATTAATGGCTGCACAAGCTGGACCGCTTGAGTGGATTGTTGAGCATGTATTTGATCATCCTGACTTTAAGTTTATTAGTCACGAGATACCGTATGAACTTTATGTGATTAAAGCGAAAGAATATGGGACTAAGAACCCGATGGGTAAGCAGACTTTTGACGCGAAGTTGAAAGAAGTTATTAGGAAAAAACATCCTGAACTAATTTATAAAGCGCATAAGGTTAAAAAGCTAGATAACCGAATATCGATGGGAACTGGTTACTTTTCTAAAGCAGTTAAAGGTGCAGTAGATGAAGAATGTTATATACACGACGACCCAGACAATAAAAACCAAAAGATATTATCTGACGAATGGTTTTCAACCGAGGTACTAACTGACGTTGATAGTGGTGATTCAACATTTGATAGTGACTTAATGGAGTAACGTTAAGTTAGTAATGGATAACACCAGATAGTTAAGTATCTGGTGTTATTACTGTTATATAACGGTGTTGAGGTGTATGGATAAAAAGACAATCAATTTACTAAAACTATTTAATATTAATATTTAAGATCTATAGTTAATAATTACTGATCACAACTATTTTTTTATCTTCAACAATAACAACTAAATTAGTGACTACAACAGTGTAGTTAACAAATCACCGAAACCAATCATTGACCCGTTAGAAGTGTAAGTAACATTATTTGAGGGGTTAAACCAACCTAATGTGACAACCGTGGGGTTGCGAATTTCAATTCTAAATTTACTTAAATGGTAGATAAAACCACGTGTTTGACCGTTGGAGAATTTCAGGATTGTTGGATTCATGTGTAATACCTTTATTAGTGACGTTTAATAAAAATTAATGACTGTTAATTTACTACTGTAGTGGTGGTTAAATTATTAATTTAATGACTTAAGTAAGTAAGTTAACTGAGGGAAACAATCACTGAATATTTTATTAATGACAACACCAAACTGGGTAATAAATATTGATGTATACCTGTTGATTGTTGGACTACTAAAGGAGGAAAGTAGACCTATAAAGTAATTAATAAACAAGTGGTTGGTAACAATGTCAGTTTTAAAAATGAAAAATGGGTACTATCAAATTAGGTTTCAATCTGATGGTAAGAAGTTTCAACGTAGTAGTGGAACAAAAAACAGGGCAAAAGCGTTAGAGATTGAACGTAAAATACGACAGGAATTGAATGACCAAAAACATTTAGGGAATCCTGAACAGACTTCACTGTATGACGCGTTAGATATGTTTGCAGATAGCAAAATCGAGATGAAAACTCATAAAGATATATTATCAAAAATTAGAACGGTTAAGGTTTATTTTGACAACATCGCATTGCATAAGTTAACGACTAAAGATGTTGAACTATTTGTATTAAAACGAAAGCGTGAAGGTAAAGCAGCACAGACGATTGAACATAATATAATTCAATTACGGGGTGCATGGTTGTATGCGCAAAAGATGGGTTATCAGGTATCACCGATTATCTTTCCGAAGTTAAAAATTAGAAATCAACGTATTAGGTCATTGACTAAAGAGGAAGAAGTTAACCTATTAAGTGAATTAGAGCCGAGAAATCCGAAATACTATTCTAAGTTAACACCTTCTACTGAAAGGCTACAGCTATTGAGTCAACGTGTTGATAATTATGACTTATTTTTATTATTGATGTTGTTAGGAGCTAGGTATTCAGAGATAGCACAATTGAAGTGGGAACAGGTTGATTTATCACTGCAAACCATCAATTTAATAAGGACTAAGACTGACAACAGTGTAACGGTATTAATGATGTCAAATCGTGTATATCAGGTGTTAAAAAGACGTTTTGATGACAGGATAAACACAACATGGATTTTCACTGATAAAACAGGTAAAAACCCGAGAAAACATTCAACAATTTCAATTAGACGAGCTATTAAAAACTGTGGATTAGTAGACTTTAGGGTTCATGATTTACGACATCATGCTGCAACGAAATTAATAAGAAACGGAATGTCACTGCAAGAGGTTAAATATATTTTAGGGCACAAAAATATTGCTATTACTGAACGATATGCACATTTGGAAAACGCACAAGTCGCTAATAAAATGAAGTTATTACTTGATGGCTATGATGAAGAAAATTCAATTGCGATTTAATAATAGCGTGTAAGCACTACTGAGGGTATCTAACGCAGATTATTGTGTGTTAGATTCCTTTTCCTTATATGTTGTCGAGGGAAATCTTTGGGGATCTCAATATCCTGATATAAAGGAGGTCGATTTTCAACCGATGACGTATTGATTTCTAGACGGAGGGGCTAATAATACGATTTATAAGGTGTTGATAATCATCTTCGGTTAATAATTCACAGCCAGAAAGGTTATCAAGATAAAACACGACTCGTTCAGGTATTTCATCACCTGACAATTTCAATGATAGTATATCTTCCTTTAGAAATTGGTGTAATTCATTAATTTGACTGTTGGATAACATGATTTCATCAATTAAGTAGACCTAATTTACCTTCCGTTAATTACTGATTATTAACAACAAAAAAACTATTTTAATTAGTTGGTTTTGTAACCTATTACTATTTTTTAGGGTTGATATAATAGACCCGCTGAGGAGCCATAATTTTAACCACAGATCCGTTTAATGGATTTGTAATTTTGTATAATAGATGGAGTAAAAATCTATGACCTCAGTAAATAAAACCGTTTATAGTGACGGTAGAACCATTCATATTCCACTTCCAAATGGGCATAACACCTATCAAATAGCTGTAGATAGAGTATCAACCGCAACAAAAATAATGTGGTGGTTAAATTGGCTAGAAGATAAGACTTGGATCACTGAGTCGCAAATAGAAGAGTTTAAATATCTTGCACTCGATTATTTAAAGTAAAGAAATTATAAAACCAGTTAGGTCTTTATAGGTTTATCTGGTTTCTTTAATTTTTTAGACTTTAAACACTTCTTAGGCTTTACTGGTTTAATCGTTTTGGTTGATCTTGGTGTGACTATTTCAATTAATTTCATTTTTAATATTTCGATAGTAATTAAGGTAAATTCTTCGGTATTTATCGTTAAAAATGAAAATTTGAAGTGTAGTTGTGCTGGTGACTGGTGTAACTATATTATTAAGTTACTGAAATGGTGAGATAACAAAGGATACTTAATCCTATGGTAGTGATTTAACCGTTAAACAACCTAATTTTCCAATCACCAGAAACAAAAAAACACCAATCACTACAATTGATGTTTTTTAGAATCAAACTTTAAGAAACTATATTAAGATTGTTTCTTAAATCGACGTGATGCTAATCCAATCATGCCTAATGCAAAGATAGCAAGTGTAGATGGCTCTGGTACCTCGGAAGCTTCACCCCAGTCGCGCGACCCATCTTTAATTACTATAAGGCCGGCGAAGTATTCGCCATTAGTTGTCAAATCGGATCCCAATCTGTCATCTCTCGTGGTGTATGTATACCTTGACAAGTGGCCCGCGTGGATCGCCATGGGCGGATTATCTGGCGTGAACATGTCAGACAGCGCGAAGTAGTATGATTGGGGTGTGCCACTAGCGGTGGTATAACCGGCCCAACCATTCATATTGTAGTGATTGAACCCGGTGTATGGACCTGTGTACGCGTTTCGTAAAGCCGTGTACTCAGCGAAGCTAGCAATGTGCCACCCTTGAGATACTTCATACGTATCCGTCAAAGAAAAATTTACATCCTGGGCTACCGCGAAATACAAATCATCGCTGAATTGGGACTGAGTTAAACCGCCGGTGTGAGTGCCAGCCGCATCGAACCAATCCTCTAGTGCTATAACTCCGGCGCTAGCAAAACCGCTAAACGTCAAAACCAAACCTACAAAAACTGATCGCATAAATTTAAACTTCATTTTTTTATCCTTTATATCCCCACTGAGTGGGCAGCTTAATGCTCAATAGACATGTGTATTGAGCATTGAAGCAAAATACAGGCCAAAATAAAAATAACCCAAAATTTCAGTACATTGATGAGCCAAACGGATTTCAATAAAGTAATACTGTAAAATAACCTGACATTAGTTTACATACCTACGAGTTGAATTGTTTAATAAACTGTAATTTAAATGGATTTCAGTATTGAAATATATTTAGTTCATTGAATGTAACTTGCAACTGTATACCTATCAAAAGAATATTCGGTTTTAAGTACCTATAACAACTGTTTTAGTAGTGTAATTGATTAAAGAACCGTGGTGCAAAGTATTGTTATTCAACGCATAAACACCACTATACCCCTGAAAACAAACACACTTTGACCATATAGCAACTGACTTGTAATCAGTAGGTCGCCAGTTCGACTCCGGCAGTCGGCACCATTCATTCCGAAAGGAAGAAAAAAAACCTTAACAGCAATGTTAAGGTTTTTTTTCGCTTATAATTTAATTCCCCCACCGCTCATGCTGAGCTCAGAGCCTGGCGAAGAGTCGATGCACGGTTAGTTTTTTTTTGTATCTGTTTCTAATAAAGTGCTTGGTCGAATTTTATAGCCATTTCACTAACACCAATAAAACCACCTACCCCACCTATTCTGCAACCTATACGTGATTTAATCCTGTATTACCAAGTAGTTAACAGGCACGAAATACACACTATTTTGAATTGAGCGAGTAAAAAAGGATTCAATCAGTTACTGTCCAGAACCATTTATAAAAAACGGTATTGGGGTTGGTGTATAGTCCACTATAACTGCGGGGGCATTTTATTAGGGTAAATTAGTTGATGGTGTAAATATCCGAACCGGGTATTGGCACCAGTGTGTTCCATTAGTTTGTGCTGCTTCATATATCTACACAATTAAGAGGCAATGTTAAACCAACTTTTGTTCTGCCCATAACAACAGATGTTTTAAAATGAAGAACAGCAATATCACTAAAAAAAAATAATTGCGTAAATTCTTCGAAATTTTCCATATCTTTTGCTGTCACTATCAGTACGAAATCCGCTTCACCTGTAATGTAAT
>ERZ1048872.1379-NODE-1379-length-20525-cov-6.258085_pt1 | contig 20525 bp, 17 predicted proteins | sample MGYA00383100_ERZ1048872 | MGnify/ENA primary metagenome ERZ1048872 (study PRJEB29581, sample SAMEA5548370) | metagenome | biome: marine; feature: coastal; material: water | depth 50 m | study: Short-term variability in the microbial, nano- and picoplankton...
TGAGAAGGATAACTTAGTTTGGACGCAGGTGTCTAATTTACAGTATTTCAATGATCCTGTTGCGCGACTTTATAATATAGCGTCTATACCTGCAACATTCATCTTAGACAAAGATGGTAAAATAGCCTACAAAAATTTAAGAGGAAAAGCATTGGAATTGAAAGTGCAAGAATTGCTGCAACAGTAATGCATTTACACATGTTACTAACTATAAAAGCCTTTATAAAATTATAAAGGCTTTTTTTTAATTATTAATTAGAGTTGTTCCAATTATAATTTAGGAATAATAATTGCTATTAATCGTTCCTCATAAAAATATAGTTCTTTTTGTATTCTCGTATTTTCTATAGACATAGAAGTTAAAAATAAGTCTTGATAATAAGCAATACCATCAATCAAATTATTTTTAAATATGTTCCATTTTTTCACTTGCTTTGCTGATAAGTCTTCAGAAATTGTAGCGATATCATTTTTTAAATAATCCACATACATTTTTAATTCTTTAATGAACATATTAGGACGATCTCTGTTTGAGAGTACTGATGTATTCCCGTTTATATGCTTCATCATTTGAGAAAGAGATACTTCCTTATCAAAATAAGCCATATTTGGACCGGGACATATCACTACACCTTGTTTCTGACCTTTTATTTTTATGTCATTTTCTAAATAAGAGGCGTTTGCTAATCCAACACAAAGACATGATTTTTCAGTAATCTTAGCCTTAGCATTTTTATAAATATCAGATCCTAATTCTTCCTTTTTGGTTTCTAAATCCTGCAATTGAACGTCTTGATATTTTTTTGAAGCTGTACAAATTCCTTCTGGACCAAAGGACTTACTTAGTGCTAAAAATTTCTTCGGACAAGAACTGCCGGCTTTGTTATTATCAATACGTTTTTGCTTAAAAAACTCATTTGTAGTACCTTTTATAGTATTAAATGGCACACCTAAAGGCGAAAGACCACTAAGGTACAAGTCTTGTTCCTTTGCTTTGGCTAATAACGTTCTAGTTTGGTGATCTACAGAAGTGGCTTCTGGTACCATTAAAAATGGTGTTCCCCAACCTACTGAATCTACCTTATAGTTCTCTAATAAAAAATCGTGTTCATCAGCTGTACCTACACCTCCTTGTACAGTAATAGACAAGTCTAATACTTCTTTAGGTATAGCCTTTTCTTTTAGGCTTAGGCCTTTTACTAAAACATCGTGCGTCTCTTTAATTAATTCAGACTTTTTGTTTTTAAATTCCTCAAGAATTGGTCCCAGTAAATAACCATCTGTTGCAAACGCATGGCCACCACAATTTAAACCAGATTCTATTCTATATTCTGACACCCACAATCCTTTTTTAGCTAAAAATTTCCCTTGAATAGTTGCAGAACGATAGTCACTTACTTTAAGAATAATTTTCTTCTTTAACTTACCTTGACTATCTGGATAAAAATCACTAAAATTTTCAAAATAACTATACAATCTTGGGTTCATACCAGCCGAAAACACAACCGATGAACTTAAGTTGCTATTAGCAAAACCACGAAGTGAGGCATGTGCATCATTATATTGTACTGGTAGTTGTTCGCCGTTAATAAAATTATCTTTATCAACTTTAGTCATGATGTTTACATCAATCTCCCCAGCATTTAAATGCGTTTCTAAATAATTTTTTATAGTCTCTTTTATTGCTGAACCTTCATCAAGAAAATGAGAAAGCCCTTCTCTAATTTTGGATGTATTTGGTAAAGTCTCTATAAAATGTTCTAATGCAGTTCTGCTTTCAGATAATTCAGTTTTAAATTTTGCGAATTTATCTTTAACTATAGTATCCACTAAATTTAAATAGGCAGTAATGCGCTCAGCACGATAATCTTGTGCTTTTTTTGTTATCTCTTGATATGGAATATTGAATTTTTTGCTGTAAAAAGCACTCATTTTTTCCATTAGCTCGTCATCTATAATAGATATAACCGATGAAATACCGTATTGAGCCACACGAATAGGACTATCGATAGTGTAAGAAGTACCCATTACAGGTATATGAAAGCTATGTAATGATTTAGATGACGCCACCTTTTAATTCCTTTATAAAATTAAACACGCACAAATATCACATTACCAATTTTACAAAAATATGACAAATGTCATACTTTACTGCTTTTTAAAACTAAAGCTACAACAATAAAAACTTGTGTAACATCGTATAAAACCTATTTTAAACGTCCTGTTTTATACAACACAAACAATAAAAGTATCGGAATCGCTAATAAACCAATATGCCCTAAATCGGTTTCAAATAAACTAGGCATTACAAGCAAGGTAATTACATACCCACCAATAGCGCCACCGAAGTGTGCATCGTGCCCAATATTTCCAATTCTGTTTTTCATTCCATATATAGAATATAAAAGATAGCCAATACCAAAAATATAACCCGGAATAGGTATTGGAATAAAAAACATATACAAACTCATCTGTGGTTGAAGTAATATAGCTGCATATAATACTCCGGTGACTGCTCCACTTGCACCAACAGCACTATACCAGTATTCCTCTTTATGAAAGTATAATGACAATAAATTACCAAATACTAAACTCGCAAAATAAATGATCAGAAAATTAAACTGACCAAGGGCTATTATTACAGCATCTGCAAAGAAATATAAGGTTATCATATTGAATAAAAGATGTGTTACATCAACGTGTAAAAACCCAGAACTAAGCATGCGCATATGCTCGCCACGTCTTATATTTCCTATATTAAATTTATATTTTTCAAAAAACAAACGATCCTCAAATCCCTTAAAAGATAGTAATGCATTTATCGCAATGATGGCAACAGTAACCAAATCTAAATTGTACATAAACTCTAAACTTATAAATCAAATATAATATATTTGCAGTTCAATGCTAACACTCAATAATGCAACTTATTGCCTATATTTTAATTTACCCATTTCTTTGGTTAATATCCATTTTACCATTTAGACTATTATATTTTGTATCTGATGTGGCCTATATCTTCGTATATAAAATTTTTGGATATCGAAAGAAAACGGTAATTCCGAATTTAAAGTTAGTATTCCCTGAGAAGTCCGAAAAAGAAATATTAGAACTGGCTAGCCAATTCTATCATCATCTTTGCGATATGATTTTAGAATCTATAAAATCCTTAACCATATCCGAAAAAGAACTATTAAAACGCTTTGTACCAACTAATATTGACCTTATTAATGACCTTGAAAAGAAGAACAAGTCGATAATATTAATGTGTGCACACTATGGGAGCTGGGAATGGATTTTTATTATTCAAAATTATATAAACTATAAAGGTTATGCGGTATACAAACGCTTAACTAACAAATATTTTGACCGTTTAGTTAAAAGAATTCGAGCCAAATACAATACCTATCTTATTACAAACAAGCAGACTATAAAAACATTAACTAAAGCTAAGGTTGCTGGAGAATTAACATTAAATGGTTTTATCTCAGACCAATCACCTAAAGCGAGAAAAGCTTATTACTGGAATGATTTTTTGGGTATTAAAGTACCAATGCATACAGGTGCAGAAGTATTAGCTAAAAAACTGGATATGGCTGTAGTTTTCTTTAGAGTGAAGCGTAAAAAACGTGGTTTTTATGAATTAACTTTCGAAACTATTACGGAAAACCCTAAAGAGTACAAAGATTACGAGATTACAGATATCTTTTTTAAACTTGTGGAAGAACAAATCTTAGAAGCACCACAATATTATCTTTGGACGCATAAGCGCTGGAAACACAGACATAAAGTTCCCCCTGAATTCCAATAGTTAGAACGTTAGTCTAAATCAAACCAAGCATCTACATTAGTAGCCTTACAGGGTTGATTAACAAGAGCCTTATGGATAAACTCATTATTACATTTTGAGTATTCATAGTCTTTAGCCCAAGTTTCGTGATGTTTCGCTAATGCGATAATACTATCACAAACAAATTCAATTTCAGCATCGGTTGTTGTTGGGTGAATAGACATTCGTATCCATCCTGGTTTGCGTACCAGATCGCCAATAGAAATCTCGTGCGTTAATTCGTGAGACATTTTCTGATCCACATGCAATAAAAAATGACCATAAGTGCCTGCACAACTGCAACCACCGCGCGTTTGTATGCCAAATTTATCATTCAATAACTTTACACCCAAATTGTAATGCAAGTCATCAATATAAAATGAAATGACGCCCAAACGGTCTTTATGCTGACCAGCGAGAATATTAATATTTTCAATAGCTTCTAATTTTTTAAATATAATAGCCACTAATTGATGTTCGCGCTTTAGCATATTGCTAACTCCCATTTGCTCTTTTAACTTTACAGCCAAAGCTGCTTTAATAGTTTGAAGAAATCCTGGTGTACCTCCGTCTTCTCTGTCTTCTATATTTTCAATATACTTGTGTTCTCCCCAAGGATTAGTCCAACTCACTGTGCCACCACCCGGACAATCAGGAACCATATTATTATAAAGCTTTTTATTAAAAACCAAAACACCAGATGTTCCCGGACCTCCGAGGAATTTGTGAGGTGAAAAGAAGATTGCATCCAATTGTTGCGCTTCATCAGCAGGATGCATATCAATGTCTACATAAGGTGCAGAGCATGCAAAATCCACAAAACAAACACCTCCATGTTTGTGCATTAATTTAGCAACATCATGATAAGGGGTTTCTATTCCTGTAACATTAGAACCTCCAACAATCGAAGCTATTTTTATAGTACAGTCTTTATACTCAACAAGTAATTTTTCTAAATTCTCTAAACTAAATATCCCTTCATTATCTGGCGGAATAACTTCAACTGTAGCCATTGTCTCCAACCAGGAGGTTTGGTTAGAGTGGTGTTCCATATGCGACACAAATACGACCGGACGCATTTCATCAGGAATCTTAGTGTGTTCTTTTAAATTTTCAGGAACCTTTAAACCAAGAATACGCTGAAACTTGTTCACTACACCTGTCATACCATTCCCAGATACAATTAATACATCGTCATCATTGCAATTAACATGTTCCTTTATAATATGCTTAGCCTTATGATAGGCTTTGGTCATTGCTGTACCAGAAACTGTTGTCTCTGTGTGCGTATTGGCTACAAAAGGTCCAAATTCATTAGATAACTTCTCTTCAATAGGTCTATATAAACGACCAGAAGCTGTCCAATCCGTATAAATTATTTTTCGCTCACCATAAGGGGAAACAAAGGTTTGATTTTGACCAATAATATGTTTTCTAAACTGATTAAAATAAGTCTCCAAATCAGAAGTTTCAACCGTTATATTTTCAGAAATCGTGGTCATATCGTTAGACTTAATATTATTTAAAGGTACTAAATATTCGCTATAGCTTTTATTTCGGCAATAAATCGATCTGCTAAATTATCCGCCGATTCTTGTGACGGAGCTTCTGTATATATTCTAATAATAGGCTCTGTATTACTTTTACGTAAATGCACCCAATTATCAGCGAAATCAATTTTTACGCCATCAATTGTAGTTAATTTTTCGTGACTATAGTTAGATTCCATTGTCCTTAAAATACCATCCACATCTAATCCTGGAGTTAATTGAATTTTCTTTTTGCTCATGTAATAGTTAGGGTAAGATGCTCTGAGTTCGCTAACTTTCATTTTGCGTTCTGCAAGTAAACTTAAAAATAAAGCAACACCAACTAAAGCATCACGACCGTAATGTAATTCTGGATAAATAATACCCCCATTACCTTCACCACCAATTACAACGTTATTTTTCTTCATTAACGCTACAACATTCACCTCGCCTACTGCACTCGCTTCGTACATACCACCATATTTTTCTGTTACATCGCGCAATGCTCTTGTAGAACTCATATTACTTACCGTATTTCCGGGGTTTTTACTCAATACATAATCAGCACAAGCCACAAGGGTGTATTCTTCACCAAACATTTCACCAGTTTCATCCATAAATGCCAAACGATCTACATCTGGATCTACAACAATACCAAAATCAGCACGGGCTTTTACAACAGCATTGGCTAAATCACCTAAATGCTCTTTCAGTGGTTCTGGATTGTGAGGAAAATGACCTGTAGGGTCACAATACAATTTAACAGGTTGTACTCCTAAACGTTCTAATAATAAAGGAATTGCAATACCACCTGTAGAATTAACACCATCTACAACTACTTTAAACTTAGCATCTTCAATTGCACTTTTGTTTACCAATGGAAGCGCTAATACCTCATCAATATGCATATCGATATAGGCTTCGTTTTTTGTAATGCGTCCTAAATCATCAACCGCTGCAAATTGCATGGTATTAGATTCAGCGAGTTCTAAAATCTTCTGACCTTCTGCACCATTTAAAAATTCCCCTTTAGCATTTAATAGCTTTAAAGCATTCCATTGCTTTGGGTTATGACTGGCCGTTAAAATAATACCGCCATCAGCATGCTCCATAGGCACTGCAACTTCAACAGTAGGTGTCGTTGATAAGCCTAAATCTATAACATGGATCCCTAAACCAACCAACGTTTGCATCACTAAACTCTGAATCATATCGCCAGAAATTCGAGCATCACGACCTACGACAACACGATAGTTATCCTTATGACGTTGCTGTTTTAACCATGTACCATATGCTGCTGCAAATTTAACCGTATCAATCGGAGTTAAATTTTCTTCAACAGGTCCACCAATAGTACCTCGAATTCCAGAAATGGATTTTATTAAAGTCATATATTTTAGATTTTTAGCAAATATAATATCTAAATAGGATTAAGCATTCAACCAATGTGATTTTTCGGTTAAATAAAAAAAGTTCGGTTGAGTTAACTTTGAATTCGTAAATTCGACAAATGAATTTTCTAGCCCATATTTACCTTTCTGGAAATAACGAGCAAATTACCATTGGGAATTTTGTTGCAGATGGCATCCGTGGAAAAAAGTATATCCACTATACCGATGAAATTCAAATTGGGATTTTATTACACAGAGAAATAGATACTTTTACTGATGCACATCCTATATTTAGACGAAGTACAAAGCGACTTCATAAAAATTATGGCCATTACAGTGGTGTTATTGTAGATATATTATACGATCATTTTTTAGCAAAAAACTGGAGTCACTATTCAGAGATTCCATTAAAAGATTACATCAATACATTTTATAATAGTTTAGTCGCCAATATAGACACCCTTCCACCACGATATAAACAAATGGCTCCGGTTATGATTGAGGGGAATTGGTTATTAAGTTATGCAACGATTGAAGGCATTCAGTCCGTCTTAGAGGGTATGAACAGAAGAACCAAAGGCCGTTCTAAAATGAATGAAGCCACAAAAGAACTTAAAGAACATTACAAAAATTTTGAAATCGATTTCACTGAATTTTTTAAAGAATTAATGGAGTTTACTAATACGAAACGTTTACAAATTAAAAAACAATATAATCTATGAAGCGTATACTCACCATATGTTTTGCACTTATAATTACACTAACAAGTTGTAGAAAGGAATCAAGACAAACTATTTCTAAAGCCAATAACAGAGGACTTATAGCCCAAAAGGCAATGGTTGTAAGTGCCAGAAAAGAAGCCTCTACGATTGGTATAGATATTTTAAAACAAGGTGGAAATGCTTTTGATGCTATGATGGCAACAGAAATGGCACTGGCCGTTGCTTATCCTTACGCTGGTAATCTTGGTGGTGGTGGGTTTTTAGTGTACCGTCTTGCCGATGGCAGCAAAGGTGCATTAGATTACAGAGAAAAAGCTCCGTTAGCCGCTACTAAGGATATGTATTTGGATGAAAACGAAGATGTGATTAAAGGCAAAAGTACAATAGGCGAAATGGCAGTTGGTATACCGGGTACTATTGCTGGTATTTTTGAAGCACAAAAACGATTTGGAAAATTAGAAGTGTCGGTGATATTAAAACCAGTGATCGCATTAGCAAAAAACGGGTTTAACATAACCAAAAAACAAGAAACTCGAATCGCGCATTACGACAGTATATTTAAAGCGGTAAATGCGCACGAAATTCTGTATAATAAGACTCTAAAAGCAGGGCACACGGTTACAAATATTGCGCTAGCAGCAACGTTAGAACGAATTTCTGTTAATGGCAGAGATGAATTTTACAAAGGAGAAACAGCTAAGACACTCGTCAGTTATCTGCAATCCAGAGGCAGTATAATTACCCTTGAAGATTTAGGGAAATACGAAGCCAAATGGCGGCAACCCATTACGTTTCAATATGATGACTTAAGCATTACCGGAATGTCACCTCCATCTTCTGGTGGCATTTGCCTCAATCAGATTATGAAAATGATAGAGCCTTTCGACTTAAAATATTTTGGTCATAATTCATTAAAAGCAATTCAAGTCCTAGTGGAAGCAGAGAAACGGGCTTATGCAGATCGCAGTTTTTATTTAGGTGATCCTGATTTTGTTGAAATTCCGATACACACATTAACGAGTGATATCTATCTCGCAGAACGTATGCAAAACTTTTCATATAACAAACCAACTCCTGCTGACAGTATCTCTCATGGTGATATTGTAGGCTACGAAAGTGATGAAACCACCCACTACTCTATTGCAGATCAATTTGGTAATGCTATTTCAGTAACAACCACCTTACATGGTGGTCTTGCTTCTAAATTGTTTGTAGATGAGCTGGGCTTTTTCTTAAATAACGAAATGGATGATTTTAGTAGTAAACCAGGTGAACCAAATTACTTCGGTTTAATTGGTGCTGAAGCCAATAGTATTGCGCCCGAAAAACGTATGCTTAGCTCAATGACACCAACCATTGTTGAAAAAGATGGTGAATTCTACATGTCGGTAGGCACACCTGGAGGAGCCACTATTATTACATCAGTATTGCAAACAATTTTAAACGTACATGAGTACGATTTAACCATGCAAGAAGCCGTAAATGCTCCACGTTTTCATAACCAGTGGTTGCCAGATGAAATTAGAATGGAGCCAAATTCTTTTAATGAAGACCTAATTAAACAACTTGAAGCCATAGGCTATACCATTAATTTAGAACGTTCACCTGTGATCGGTAAGGTAGATGGCATCTTGGTTTTAGACGATGGCACACTCGAAGGTGGAGCTGATAAACGTGGAGACGACGCTGCTATTGGGTTTTAACCTAATTGAAAGAGCTAAACGAACGAGTTAAACGTATGTATTCAATTCGAGTATTTCCATATTTTTGTTCATAAGTCATAGTGTAATGTGATTGTTTACAAATGCTAATACACCCTTAAAGCCAATCTCGTAGTTGAAATTCCGACAACGTCGGAAGCAACGATTTTCGGAACTAATGAGCACTAAATTATAGTGTTTACTTTATCAAGGCTTGAAAAAAAACAATGTAAACTTGTATTGCGAATATGACGTATTGGCGAATGGTGCTTTAGCGATTTCCTAACAAATCGTTTTGACTTTTTGGTTCGTTTTGTATTAAGGCGAAATGAATAAAAAAATAAAGAAAATTCATGCTGTTTTTAACATTCCTTTAAAACATCTACAATCGCTATATCGTATATTTATACAGACCAAACTTTAGCACACAACCTACATCATAAAATCAATCAAAAAATGAAAAAATTAGTTTTCACATTAGCATTCTGCTACTCACTATTTACTTTTTCTCAAGGCACACAACTACTACGACAACCGACATTATACGGTGACGATGTTGTTTTTGTTTATGCCAACGATTTATGGAAAGCCGCAATCAATAAAGGTACTGCCGTAAGGTTAACCAGTGATATGGGTTACGAATCTAACCCTCATTTTTCTAATGACGGCAAGCAAATCGCATTTACAGCACAATACGATGGCAATGTAGATGTATACGTCATACCATCAGAAGGTGGAGAACCTAAACGTTTAACGTACCATCCTGCTGGTGATTTTGTGCAAGGATGGACACCAGATGGTAAGGTGTTGTTTCGCTCTGGCAGAGAAAGTCAACCAACTATGACGACTAAATTTTTTACCGTTTCTACTAATGGTGGATTACCAGAAGCTTTAGACATACCCCGAGCTGCATATGGTGAACTGTCTACAGACGGAACACATCTGGCGTACACACCGATTACAGGCTGGGATGCTGAATGGAGAAACTATCGTGGTGGACAAGCCATGCCAATTTGGGTGGTTGATATGAAAACCAAAGCACTTACACGAACCTCACAACCAACAAAAGAACGTCACCTGGATCCAGTGTGGTTAAATGATATCGTGTACTTTATGTCTGAACGAGACTATACCATGAATATATGGTCGTTCAATCCAAATACAAAAGAAGAAAAGCAAATCACTTTTCATAAAAAATTCGATGTAAAAAGCTTAGATGCCAGCAACGATAAAATAGTGTACGAACAGGGAGGATATCTTCATGTGTATAATCCAAGTTCAGGAAACACACAGCAATTACATATTGATGTAAAAGCAGACCTAAATTTTTACCGTACAAAATGGGATAATGTTTCAGCTAATGATTTAACGAATCCTAATGTATCACCAAAAGGCAAACGTGCTATTTTTGAGCATCGTGGTGAAATCTTTACGGTGCCCAAAGAAAACGGCACATGGATAAATATTACCAACTCACCCGGAGTTGCGGACCGCAGTCCGATCTGGTCACCTAAAGGAGATAAAATTGCCTGGTTCTCTGATAAGGGAGGTGAATACCAGTTAATGCTTGCAGATCAGGATGGGCAGAATGCAACGGCTATTAAATTGCCTGATCCTACATTCTATTTTCAACCAGATTGGTCACCAGATGGAAAGCACATCGCTTATACAGATACACATTATAACATTTGGGTACTTAATTTAAAGACTAAAAAAACGACTAAAATTGCTACAGATCGCTATGCGCATCCTAATCGTACCATGAATCCGGTGTGGTCACCAGATAGTAAATGGATTGCCTTTGCTAAGCAATTAGAAAGTCATTTTAAAGCCATATTCGTTTATAATATAGACACCAAAAAAACGCTTCAAATTACAGATGCTATTGCTGATGCTATTACCCCAGTTTGGGATGCTTCAGGTAAATATTTGTACACCTTAGCAAGTACCAATTATGGACTTCAGACAGGATGGTTAGATATGAGTAATTATGATCCTGCAGCAAATCTAACGCGCCATCTATATGCTGTAGTCTTAAGTGCTAAAGACGATGCGCCCAACCTTCCGAAGAGCGATATGGAAGCTGTAGCTAAGAAAGAAGAGGATGCGGACAAAAAGAAGGCTGATAAAAAGGATGACAAAAAGAATGGTGAAAATGGCGATAAAGATGTCACCGTTACTATAGACGAAAACGGCATATTCGATAGAGCTGTAGCATTAAATCTGCCAGCACGAAACTATGTAGCACTTGCTAAAGGCCCGAAAAACAAACTATTTGTTGCTGAAGCCATTCCTAATGTGAGTGGTCTAAAATTACATTCGTTTGATGTTGAAAAAGACAAAGCCAAAGATTATACAGATGGCGTATCGCAAATGGTTGTTTCATATGACAGAAAATCTGTATTGCTATTTCAAAAAGGAAGCTGGGTTTTAGCTGGTACTGCTGCTGCACCAAAACCAGGTAAGGACAATTTAAAAACCAATCTTAAAATTAAATTAGATCCTAAAGCGGAAGCACACCAAATTTTTAAAGAAGGCTGGCGTTACATGCGCGATTTCTTATACGTGGACAATGTACATGGTGCACCATGGAAAGCGGTTTACAAATGGTATGCGCCGTGGATAGACCATGTGCGTCATAGAACAGACTTAAACTATGTTGTAGATATTATGAGTGGTGAGGTCGCTGTAGGACATTCGTATGTCTCTGGTGGAGATTTCCCAAATCTCAACAGAGTGCCTGTAGGATTATTGGGTTGTGATATCCAAGTAGACAATGGTAATTTTAAGATTTCAAAAATCTATAATGGTGAACGTTGGAATCCAAACATTAAGGCACCATTGGCACAACCAGGTATCGATGTTAAGGAAGGTGATTATTTATTAGCCATTAACGGCGTCACCTTATCTGCAGCTGTTAATCCGTATAGCTTGCTAGAGCAAACCGCAGGACGAGAAATTAATATCACAGTAAACTCAAAGCCTTCGATGACTAATGCCAGAACCATTTTAGTGAAGCCTGTAAGTAGCGAACGTGGTTTAAGAAGTAGCAACTGGATTGAAAGTAACCGTAGAAAAGTAGATGAACTGTCTAATGGAAAATTGGCTTATGTCTATGTACCAAACACAGGTGGTGGAGGTTTTACAGCCTTTAACCGGTACTACTTTTCGCAACAAGATAAAAAAGGAGTGATTATTGACGAGCGTAATAATGGTGGTGGTTCTGCTGCGGATTATATGATCGATATTATGTCGCGCGAGTTATTCGGCTATTTTAATAGTAAAGCAGGTGACAATAGACCTTGGACGACTCCAATAGCAGGAATTTGGGGACCAAAAGTGATGCTTATTAATGAGCGTGCTGGTTCTGGTGGTGATTTACTGCCATACATGTTTAAGATGAAAAATATCGGACCTTTAATTGGTACGAGAACCTGGGGAGGATTAGTTGGTACTTGGGACACACCTCGTTTTATTGATGGCGGCCGTATGGTGGCACCTCGTGGTGGATTCTATGATGTTAATGGCGAATGGGCTGTTGAAGGAGAAGGTATTGCACCAGATATCGAAGTTATACAAGAGCCTCAGTTAACCTCACAAGGTAAAGATCCTCAGTTAGAGCGTGCCGTACAAGAAGCTTTAAAACTTTTACAAGGCAATACGTTTAAAATGAAACCAGAACCTAAAGCTCCTGTGCGTTGGAAACGACCTAAAGGCTATAAAAACGATAATTAAAATTATGGCTTTCGTTCGAGTGTCACGGCATTAAGGCGTGGCATTTCGAGTACGAATACTATACATAGTTGTAGCGCATATATGGGATTTATTGAGCAATTAACCACACAATTCGAAGCACATCGGAATGAAGCCAATGCATTGCCCATGCACGCCTATATGAAACATTTGTTTCCCTATTTAGGCATTAAAGCACCCTTACGTAAAACGCTTTTAAAAGGTTCTGTCAAGGCTCATAAAGACGAGCTAAATACCAATACCACAGCAATTACAAAAGCCTTATATGAGAAAAAAGAGCGTGAGTACCATTATGTAGCTTTTGAAGTGTATGCACGTTTTAAAAAACGGCATTATAAAACGCGCGACCTTGCCTTTATTGAGTATCTTATAACCACGCATTCGCATTGGGATTCTGTAGATTTTATTGCCAAACATATTTTAGGACCGTTTTTATTAGAACATCCACAGTTAACAGCTAATACAATAGAACGGTACGCCACTTCAGAAAACATGTGGTTAAACCGTTCTGCTTTATTATTTCAATTGGGCTATAAAGACCAGACAGATTTTAAGCTCTTAACACAATTATGCGTAGCGCATAAAGCGTCTAATGAATTCTTTATTAGAAAAGCTATTGGCTGGGCGCTGCGCGAATATGCTAAAATAGATATGACTCGTGTTGTTACCTTTGTAAATAGCACGACCCTAAAACCATTAAGTAGAAAAGAAGCCTTAAAACATTATAAAAACAACTAAATATTTCCGTTTAAAAGTTTCATTTAAAAGTGCAGATGAAAAACCATAAACTTCATCGTACTTGGAATTCCGACAAAGTCGGAAGCAACGATTTTCAGAAATAATGAGCCATTAACTTTGTTGATTACACATACCAAGGATTGAAAAAATAGTTTAATTTTAAAAGCAAAAACATTAATGTATTAGCGAATGGCGCTTTAGCGATTTCCTAACAAATCGTTTTGACTTTTTGGTTCGTTTTGTATTAAGGCAAAATGAATAGAAAAACTAATTTACATAAAGTAAAAATCAACATGCATAAATACGACGTAATCGTCCTAACAGACAGCCGTTACACCAAAGACAGCAAAGATCCTTATCATCATAATGTCTTCTATGAAGATGCACTCGTCGTTAATGCCTTAACAGCTGAAGGCTTAATAGCAGATCGAAAAGCTTGGAACGATCCAGATATGGATTGGTCTACAACAAAAGCCGTCATGTTCCGCAGTACATGGGATTATTTTGATGACTTTGAAGCCTTCTCAAAATGGCTGAATGCGGTTTCCAAAGTCACGACGCTGTTAAATTCTGAAAAAATTATCCGCTGGAATATCGATAAACACTATTTACAAGATCTGCAGGCTAATGGTATTCATATTGCAGCATCACTTTTTATTGAAACAGGATGCACCAAAACCTTAAAGGATTTACATACTGAAATGGGTTGGCATGAAACCGTATTAAAACCTTGTATCTCTGGTGCAGCAAGACATACCTACAGACTAACTGCAGACACTTGCAGTGCACACGACTCTATTTTTAAATCGTTAATCGCAAATGAAGCCATGATACTTCAACCGTTTCAGCATCGTATTGTAACAGAAGGAGAACGTTCATTGATGGTTTTTAACGGACACTATACACATGCGGTTTTAAAGCGTGCTAAAGTCGGTGATTATCGCGTACAAGATGATTTTGGTGGTAGTGTGCATCAGTATACGCCAACAGCTGCCGAAATACAATTCGCAATTCGTACCGTAAATGCTTGTGATGATTTACCCTTGTATGCCAGAGTGGATTTGTTTAATGATAATTCTGGTAACATCGCTTTAGCGGAATTAGAGCTTATTGAACCTGAGTTGTGGTTTAGAAACCATCCGGAAGCTGCGACTGTATTGGCTAAGGCAACTAAAAAAAAATTAAGCTTATAGTTGACACTACCTAAATTAAAAATACGATTGTCATCCTGAACTTGTTTCAGGATCTCAAAAACGCTTGGATGCTGAAAATTGTTCAGCATGACAAATACATTTTTTACTATAAATTTGCATTCAAAACCAAGACCATGATGCGCCTTGGATTTCCGACACAATCGGAAGCCACGATTTCATTAAATAATGAACAAAAAACAGCGTTGCATTATTAACTCTAGGATTGAAGTTGTAATTTTATAAAAACCTTCAAATTGTTATTGTATCAGCTACTGTTGCTTTGGCAAATGCGAAGTATTCACGAATACTGATTTAAACGATACGTATACATGAGTAAATTCCTAATAAATCGTTTTGACTTTTTGGTTCGTTTTGTGTCAAGACAAAATAAACAAAGACTAAAATCAAATTACATGGCAAAAACATCTCAAACAAAACGCATACTAAAAATCATAGGAGGTCTCATTATCTTCTTCACACTACCAACCCTTCTGCTCTTTGGTTTTATGTACTTCAAATACAATACGCCCTTACCAACAGGCACTCAAGGAGTAAAAGCGGATCAGCTCGCCAGTAAAATGCTTAGCGCCTTAAACGAAACCGCTTATCTCAATACCGATTATATCGAATGGACCTTTAAAGGCAAACACCATTACAAATGGTACAAAGCCAAAAAATCCTGCGACGTCTCCTGGGATGATTTCACTGTTATCTTAGACTTAGAAAACCATGATAACTCTAAAGTCTTTGTTGCCGGGCAAGACTACAATGGTATAGAAAAACACGATTATATCCTAAAAGCCGAAGGTTACTTTAACAACGATTCTTTTTGGCTGGTTGCTCCTTATAAAGTTTTTGACTCTGGCGTGGAACGACGCTTCGTAAAAACAGAAGCTCATAAAGACGCATTATTAGTTACGTATACCACTGGTGGCAACACACCTGGCGATTCCTATTTATGGCATTTGGATGCTACAGGAAAACCAACAAGTTTCCAAATGTGGGTAGAGATCTTACCTATTGACGGCCTGGAAGCCACATGGGAGCACTGGATTACCACAGAAAGTGGAGCGCAATTACCAAGCTTCCATAAACTCTTATTTTTTGGCCTGGATATGGGAGCGGTTAAGGGCTTGCAGTTGTAATGCTACAGAACGTGTTGTGTCGCACAAACATTCATAAACTTTCCAGATACAATGCTGCAAACTACCCTTGAATATCTTAACTAAATTGACATGCCCATTTATAAAAATGCGTAACTTTGTTTTAAAAACACAAGCTATGGTTTTTAGGTGTAACTATTTTTGTTTTATTCTACTGGTATTATGTACAATCTCTGGCTTTTCACAGTCCGCTGCAATCACTATTGATGGTATCTTTGACGACTGGAATTCCAGCCTCACCACCTATACAGACACCACCGAATCCCTTAGTGGTATAGATATTCTCGAACTTCAAGTAACAAATGACGAGGACTTCCTTTTTATTAAAATTAAGGCTAATATCGAATTCGATTTAACCGACGACCTCGTTACACAACAAATACGTCTTTTTTTAGATACAGATAACAATGCGACGACCGGTTTTGATATCCAAGACGGTTATGGCTCAGAAGTGGGCATTATGTTCAAAGATTTATTTGCGCATTATAATGTCAACCCCTATTCTCAGGTGAACTTCGCCAGTATGCGATTGAGAATCGCACCAACAGTGACCTCTAATGAGTTTGAAATCGCCATAGGACGCGCTCAAGTACCAGATGGTATTAATCCGCTATTTCCATCGCAAACCCTAAAAATATTGGTAAAGAATGACGCTAATGCAGACAAAATTCCCAATACAGGCAGCACCTTTTCTTATACCTTTGATGCTACTCCGGTACCCCCTTTTATACCAACAGATATTACCAAAGCGAATAGCTCAGATATTAGACTATTAACCTACAACACCTTATTTAATGGTTTAAATGATGGTGATAGAGTCGATAATTTTGAAAGCATCCTTAAAGCGATGTCCCCAGATATCATTGGATTAAATGAATGTTGGAACACCGCTGCGAGCTACGTAAAATCACTTTTAGACCTATGGCTACCTACAGGCACTGCAAACGGATGGTATGTTGCAAAACTTGGCGGGCAAATTACAGCATCCAAATGGGAAATCGTACAGCAATGGACAAGTCTTTACAGGCAATTCCCGGTCTTAATAGATTTACCAAACTCCTACCCTACAGATCTCTTGTTTACCAACGCACATTTAAGTTGCTGTGGAGCCGATCAGGATCGCCAAGACCAGGCGGATCAGTATGCGGCTTTTATTATTGATGCTAAATTACCAGGTGGTAATATCACTTTAGACAACAATACACCTTTTTTATATTCTGGGGATTTAAATTTAGTAGGCTACGCACAACAATTAACCACTTTAAAAACAGGAGATATCCAAAACACAGCAGCCTTTGGTATTGGGGCACCTTTAGATTGGGACGACAGTGATCTTACGGAAGAAAACTGTTTACAAACCGATTTACGTATGGGCTACACCTGGCGATCTAATGGAGAAGGTTACCCTCCTGGAAAATTAGATTACATCATTTTCTCGGATTATACGCTTACTGCTGAAAAATCGTTTGTATTACAAACCGAAATGATGCCCACAGACCGGTTATCGTTATATAATCTCAACCTATTAGATACCAGTAGTGCCTCCGATCATTTCCCTGTAGTAGCTGACTTTTCTATAAATGATAACTTAGGCACAGACGAACACAATCTGGTAGAAAGTTCTATATTCCCAAATCCAGCAAACGAACGCCTTACTATAGATTTAAATACCTTTGGTACCTACCAGATACAGGTGTTTAATATCCTAGGCAAAACAGTATTTACAAAACGTATCTCAGCGCAATCAACAGTTTTGGATATCAACGCATTACCAGCTGGCTTTTATATAATTTCCATACAGCATGTAGAAGGGTATACAGAGACGCATAAGCTGATCAAAAAATAAGCTAGTGCTTACTTAAGACCAGTTGCCCTTTCTTGTGTTGGAAGCACTACAGCAGGAGATGCCTATTTATAGCAATTGGACGCTACAGGCAAACCAAAAAGTTTCCAAATGTGGGTAGATATTTCACCCATTAATGGCTTTGAAGCCTCATGGGAGCACTGGATTACCAAAGAAAGAGGAGCGCAGCTACCAAGCCACCATAAACTCTTGTTTTTAGATTTGGATATGGTCGCTGTTAAAGGGTAATCTTTTTAGGTTCTAGCCCCTAGCCTTTGGGCTTTAGCTATTTTAGCTGAATGGTTACACTAATGTGCTACTAAGAGTAATCTTCGCGAATAGCTAATGGCTAAAAGCTAAGCCTAATATTACTTCGACCGCTGCCCTACAAACTGCTGACTCTTCAACTTAAATAACACATTAAAACTGGTTAAACTCCCATAGCTTCTGGTGATATACTGCTGTAAGTCTATCTTTTCCTGTTCCTCTAAATTACTCGCGTTTATTTTCTGCTCCATCACACGCAGGCGATCTCTAACCATAGTGATTTTATGAAAGAATTTATCAATTGGCAACTCACTCGCTTTTAGATTATCATCACCAGGTTGCATAATGAGTTTACCACCTTTCCATTTGTCTGCTATGGCGATCACCTCAGAAACATCCGACCATTTCTTTAAAATGTCTCTAAGGCTCTTTTCTACCTCGTAAAAGCTTACCGTATCCACATCATCTTCCGCGGCTTCAATGACTTCAAAATCCGCGTCTAATTCCAGAGTCTCCAGACCGTTGTCTATAAAGGTCACCCAATAGTGCTTAGAGGTGACATTAGTGACTACACCTTTACCGTAATCTGAGTGGTTGATTCTTGAACCGATACCGAGTAGTTTCATAATTTGTCTATTTAAGAATTTGATTTACAAGTATACTAATTCTCTAAGACATAGATATGTGTCTTTTAGAGAATGTTAAGCTAACTATAACCCTATAGCTATTTATTAATGGATGTCTAACTTCGTCTGCTTTTTATAGAAACTTTTCTTTCTCCACCCCATAATGGTCTTCATCTCGAATTGCCATATAATCATTTAAGGCAATACAATCATCCAATATTCCATTTTTAATACGTTGTGGAATAAAATATGCAATTGACACTTTTTTATCAAAACATAGGTTTACTTCTTCTATAATCTTTGGTTTATTTGTACTCGTTTTGTTTTAAAAATGCAACAAAAAGTTCGTTTAAATCAGGATAAACATTAGAGTCCATGTATATAAAATCAGTAATTTCATCTATGGTTGAAAATCCATTCATTTCAATAATTCCAAACAGGTAGGACAGGGAATTCGGTTCTAGACACATAGTAGTAATTATATCGCAGATTTCGCCTTGCGTAGGGATTTCTGAATAGTCTTTTTTATACTCTAAAAACTCCGTTAAATATTCATCGACTACCTCTATAATAATACTTCCATTACATTCTTTTGCCCTAATACTAATGACATCACCTGTTGTGGATGCAAGACATATTCGGGCTATTTCATGAAAGCCGTTATCTTCGGTTGGGAGAAACTCTCCAACATCAAAATAAGGTGTTCGGATCTTTGATGTGCCATTTTCTGTAAATAAACATTCTGGTTTATATAATTTCATTCCGTTAGGTTTTATAATTTGATATGATACACATCGCTGTTATTTCTTTTTATGTTCGTTTTGATAAAACCACCTGGTTCAGGTATGTCTTCAAAGAGATCAAAAGTGTTGCAGGTCTTTGGTAAACCTTTAAAAATTAAGGTAAAATGATGATAACCCGTTTCGCAATGGGTCCAAATGGGATAAAAACTTATGTTTTCTGCATTTACCAATTCTATTTTTTTTTCACTTTCATGTGGCAGTAAGTTGGTGTTTTTCCAGATGCGTATTCCACAATTAAATGGGATTACTACCTCACAATGGATGATAACCTGAGCTTCTTCTTCAACAAGGCTTTTGAGTTCACGTTTTAATTTCGGATCAATACTTACTTTTCCGGGTTTTACGATAACAGTATTCATGGTTACTTCTTTTTAGGTTTGCTTAAAAAACGAATGGATGCAGTTCCTCTACTTTTTTGATTTTGACTGCAAGGAATACCTAAACGTTCACAAAGAGCTTTCATTTGTGCAATTGCCTCATCGGCTGTAATTTGTTTTTTCATAATACATAGTTATTAAGTTAATAATATGCATCAGTTTATAGCAATAACAGTGTGGAAGTCATTTTTTTTGACGTGACTGTCCGCATACTAAACCACCGTGGCTTCTGTGCTCGGTTGGTACGCAAAATTTGCGTTCCAGATGCTGAATAAAGATAACTCTTTTTTAGTTAAATACGTAATTTTAATGTTCCTTTTTTAATTAAATAATGCGAACACTACACCCCTTTTAAAACATTATAAATCTCAACCATCGCAAAAGTATCCAACTTACAATACTCGAGTAACTGCGCTCTGGTTTGTACTATATTTCCCTGAAAATTACCTTGAACCATCTGAGCGAAACTCGTACTTGCGGCACCACCATCACTTATCGCTAAGGCATCATATGATAATTCTGGAACCAATGCTGGTAAGACAGCTTTAATAGAATAACTGCCTTTCATTGCTGGTGTGTAATACCATTTTT
>ERZ1048872.1381-NODE-1381-length-20493-cov-5.968343_pt1 | contig 20493 bp, 18 predicted proteins | sample MGYA00383100_ERZ1048872 | MGnify/ENA primary metagenome ERZ1048872 (study PRJEB29581, sample SAMEA5548370) | metagenome | biome: marine; feature: coastal; material: water | depth 50 m | study: Short-term variability in the microbial, nano- and picoplankton...
GCCCTACTCACCACAAAATCGAATTGTCCATTAACTTGTTCTGCTCTTTTATGCTCTGCCCTTAAGTTTTTTAGTTCTATTGAATTCGCAACTTCATTTACTACCTTTATTTTCTTGCCAATACTATCCACCAGTAAAAATTCTACATTTGGAAATAAAATAGCCAAAGGAATTCCTGGGAAACCACCACCAGTACCTACATCTAAAACCTTTGTTCCATCTGCAAAAGAAATTACCTTAGCAATAGCAAGAGAATGCAAAACATGCTTCAAATATAAGTTCTCCATATCCTTACGCGATATTACATTTATCTGAGAGTTCCACTCATTATATAAATCTTGTAACTGAGAAAATTGCTTTATTTGTTTTTCCAAAAGATCTGGAAAATACTTTAAGATGATGTCCATTAAATACGATCCTTTGCTCCGGACATGATTTTGAAGAGCTGCTCTCTACTTCTGTGTAATTGAGCTTTTACAGTACCTAGAGGTAATTGTAATTCTTCCGCAATTTCATCATAAGAAAATTCTTTAAAGTACCTTAATTTTACTAAATCACGATATTTTGGTTTTAACTGATTTACAATACTCCTAAGTATTTTAATTCTTTGCTTTTTCATCAAAATCTGTTCCGGATTTGGGTCTCCCGATTTTAGATCAAAATTAGTTTGTTTTCCCTCATCATCTATCATCATCTTATCAATAGAAAATGTAGGGAGTTTATTTTTTCTTAAGTAATCAATACAATGATTTTTAGCTACAGTAAACAGCCAAGTACTAAAAGCAAAATCAGGTTTATATAAGTGTAGCTTCTTAAAAGCCTTACCTAAAGATTCGATAGTTAAATCTTTTGAAATTTCCTGATCTCCTACCTTCTCATATATAGAAAAATATAAGCGATCTCTATAATGACGCATAAGTTCAGAATAAGCTGCAGGATCTCCGGTTTCTAATGCACGATTAATAAGTATTAAATCTCTTTTCTTTCTCTCTCCAGGAGTCATTTATTTCCAGCTTTTTTGTTTATAATCAGATTTCAATAATACAAAAAATAGTTGGACTAATAAATATGCAAATTCAATTATAGGGAATAAGAAAAATAAATCAAAGTGTCGTAACTTCTTCATTGCATTAAAATAAACAAAGTAATACAATAAAATCCTTCCCAAGAAAAGAGAAGAAATAAGAATTAACCCATTTGGAAAAGGATATAGAGATGAATGAAAAACAAACAAAATAATAGCCAGAAACCAGAATAGGACTTGCGAAAAAGGAAAGAGAAACAATAATATTTTATGTAATCTCTTATAATATTTTGATGTGGAGATATGCCTCTTCTTTTGATACAACCAATCCGTATAAGTATCTTTTGGAATAGATGTAATATCTGCATCACTATCAATCTGAATTGCAACATTATTTCGTGTAGCTACTTCTTGTATAAATAAATCATCATCACCAGAAGCTATATGCATATGTGATGCAAAACCTTTTACACTAAAAAACAAAGACTTCTTGTATCCTAAATTACGACCAACACCCATATAGGGAGTTTTGGCAAGAGCGAAAGAAAGATATTGTATCATTACAATAAACTCATCAAATCTGATTAATTTATTTAATAATCCTTTCTGCTTCTTATACGGACTAATACCCAAGACAATATCCTTTTCAGAAAAAGAAGCACTCATTTTTTTAATCCAATTTTTACTTACTGACGCGCAATCTGCATCTGACAAAAGAACATAATCATACTGAGCTGTTTTTATTCCCATAGCGAGAGCAAACTTCTTTCCTGCCCTACTAATTATGTGATCATCAATAGTTACAACCTTTAAATTTTTGTATTTCTTTTCAAGATCCTGCAACAAATACTTTGTACCATCCTCTGATTGATCGTTCACTACAATCACTTCAAAAGTTGGGTAATTTTGTTCTAAAAAAGATGGTAGATTTCTCGCTAAGTTCTCTGATTCATCTTTAGCACAAATAATTACAGAAACTCCTCCATTAAAAGTGCCTTTTTTTGATTTATAAAAAGATAATCGTAAGAAGAAAAATAGTGCATAAAAGAATTGTATTACAATTGCAAAAACAAATATCCAGAAAAATATATTTACAAATATATCCACTCTAATTTTCTAAGAAATTATGTATGTTCTTTTCAATTCTATCCACTACATTACTGATGTCTTCTTTTATGAATTTTTCACCAATAATAATTTCATAAAGTTCAATATATCTCTCGGAAACAGAAGTCACATATTCCTCACTCATAAATGGAATTTCTTGTCCTTCTTTTCCTTGAAAACCATTTTCAATTAGCCATTGACGCACAAATTCTTTTGAAAGTTGCTTGGGAGTTTCTCCATTTTTCACTTTATCTTCATACCCCTTTATATAGAAATACCTAGATGAATCAGGAGTATGAATTTCATCAATTAAGGTAATATTTCCTTCCGAATCTTTTCCAAATTCATATTTAGTATCTACTAAAATAAGTCCTCTTTCTTTTGCTATTTCAGTTCCTCTTTCAAAAAGTTCTCTAGTATATTTTTCCAAATGCAAATAATCTTCTTCCGATACGATTCCTTGAGATAAAATTTCTTCTCTTGAAATATCCTCATCATGACCAACATCTGCTTTAGTTGTAGGAGTAAGAAGTGGTTCATTAAATTTCTGGTTTTCTACCATTCCTTCTGGCATTGCTACTCCACACAATATTCTTTTCCCAGCTCTATATTCTCGCCAGGCATGACCAGTTAAATACCCTCTAATTACCATTTCTACTTTAAATGGTTCACACATTTTACCAACTGTAACACTTGGGTCTGGATTAGCTTCTTTCCAATTTGGTACAATGTCAGATGTTGCATCTAAAAATCTTGATGCAATCTGACTTAATACTTGTCCTTTATATGGAATTCCTTCAGGTAACACATGGTCAAATGCAGAAATCCTGTCTGACACTACCATTACTAACTTATCCTTTCCTATAGTATATACATCTCTTACTTTTCCTTTGTAAAATTTTGTTTGATTTGGGAAATTAAAATCTGTTTTAGTTATTGAATTACTCATCTTTTGTTATTTTTATTATTTATACGCTTTAATTATTTTCTTCACTAATTTATGCCTGATCACATCTTTTTCATCTAGAAAAACAAAACTTACACCTTCTATTTTTTCTAATTTCTCTTTAGCTTGTACTAACCCTGATTTTTGTTTTGAAGGCAAATCAATTTGTGTCTCATCACCTGTAATTATGAACTTTGCGGACATTCCCATTCTAGTAAGAAACATTTTCATTTGAGATTCAGTTGCATTTTGTGCTTCATCTAAGATTACAAATGCTTTGTCTAAAGTTCTCCCTCTCATAAAAGCAAGAGGTGCAATTTGTATTATTCCTTGTTCTAAATAATCTTTAAGTTTTTCTGATGGAAGCATGTCAGTTAACGCATCATACAATGGCTGCATGTACGGATCTAACTTTTCTTTTAAATCTCCAGGCAAGAAACCTAGATTTTCACCGGCTTCTACAGCTGGTCTAGTTAAGATGATTCTTTTTACTTCTTTTGATTTTAATGCTTTTACCGACAAAGCAACTGCAGTATATGTTTTTCCTGTTCCTGCCGGACCAATTGCAAAGAGTAAATCATTCTTCTTTATATTAGAAACTATCTTTCTTTGATTTACAGTTCTAGCTTTTATTAACTTACCGTCAGTTCCATGTAGAATTACATCGTCTTTATTTTCCAACACCTTCTTCTCATCTTCCATAATTAATCTTTCTATCTGATTAATAGTAAGCCGATTATACTGATAAATATGATCAATAAAAGATTGGAATTTATTCTCAAAAAATAAGATTTTATCTTTATTCCCTATAACTTTTAATTTATTGCCACGAGCAACTAATTTTAAATCTGGGAAGTATTCTCTTATTTTATATAATTTTCTGTTATTTGAACCAAAAAGAACCACTAAATCAATTTTTTCTAAGTCAATAATTATTTCATTCATTAAAAAGGTAGTTTTGCTATATTTCTTTTTATTTTTGGTCATTGCTAAATAACAATAAAAATTACAAAATAACCATAGTTTTATAGCTATATATGTCAATAATTACTTTAACAACTGATTTAGGAATAAAAGACCATTATGTTGCTATAATTAAAGGAGAAATTTACAAACAATTTCCAGATATTAACATTGTTGATATCAGTCATGAAGTTACAAAATTTGATATTCAAGAAGCTGCTTTTGTTTTTAAAAATAGCTACAAACATTTTCCGGAAGGAACTGTTCATATTATTGGAATTAATGACGAACTAAGTAATGAAAATCAGCATTTGGCATTTTCCATAAATAATCAATTCATTATTGGTCCAGACAACGGTATCTTCTCACTAATTTTTGATGAAGTATATCCTGAAAAAATAGTTCAGATAAATATCGAATTAGAAAGCGATAACTTAACCTTTGCAATAAAAGATGTCTTTCTAAAAGCTGCATGCCATCTAATTAGAGGAGGTACATTAGAAATGCTCGGCACTCAAATACCTGATTTTCAAAATAAAGCTGCTAGCTTAAAAGCGGTTACTACTCAAAATTCTATTAGAGGTACTATAATTCATATTGACTCTTATGGGAATGCTACAACAAACATTAATCGTGAGACATTTAATCGTATTGGTTCTGGAAGATATTTTGAAATTCTGTATGGAAAAGAAACAGAAAATATTAAGAAAATAAGAAAGAAGTATAAAGATGTATCTGGAGGAGAAAGATTAGCTTTGTTTTCCACAGATGGATTTTTGGAAATTGCTATGAACCAAGGAAAAGCAAATGAACTTTTAGGACTTTATATGTACGACATAATTAGAATAGAATTTAAGTCATGAAGAGATTAATTACTCTTCTTACGATCTCAATAGTTCTCTCTGTTTTCTATTCTTGCACTAGGGATTCAAATAAAGAAAATATACCATTACAAGAAGAAAGTAAATTAATAGTACAGAGTCTTAAAGATAAAATCTACATCAATATTTATATGAGTGGAGATTTGAGTCCACAATTTCAGAAAATACAATTATCTATTACATCTACTTTAGAGGCATTCCAGAATATTAGTAATAAGGAAATAGATTTTGAGTACGTAACAATAAATGATAATGATGGTACAGAAAATCAAAAAGGGATATATAATCCACTTATAGATTTGGATTTACATCCTATTTTTATTACTTCAGATACACATAAAGTTTATAAAACATATCCGTATGCAATAGTTAATTTTAGAGAAAAAACTTTTCCAGTTTTATTATACAATAGTTTATATTACGACACTATCTCCGATCCATCTAATGAAGATTTAGAAAGATGTATTGAGAATTTAGAATATAATTTTATTGAATCTTTTTATTTAATTCAACAGGAAGAAATGAAAAAAATAGCATTTCTATATGGGAATGGAGAATTAGACTCAACAAACACTTGGGATATCAGAAATACTTTGTCAAAATTTTATGAAGTAAGTTATTTTGATTTACGATCTTTTGAGATTAAGAAACAAACACAATCTCCTGACATTAAAAAACAAATTGATAGGCTTATTGAATTTGAAACTATAATAATTGCAAAACCTACTCAAAGCTTCTTAGAAATAGATAAATATCTGATTGATCAATATATCATGAATGGAGGCAAGACACTTTGGCTTTTAGATGGAACTTCTGCTCATATGAATAATTTTGGGAGAAACTTAGAATTTGAGATAGAAAAAGATACATTATTGATAGAAGACTATTTATCTGCTTATGGATCAAAAGTAAATCATGACTTAATTCAAGATCAAATATGTACTAAAATACCTGTCAGAATGCCAGACAACGAAGTTGCTTATGTGAACTGGCAATATAATCCTCTATTAATATCAGATCAAGATCATATTATTAATATCAATGTTGACTCGATTTTAACTAACTTTGTAAGTAGTATTGAAATTACTAAACCAGAAAAAACAACTATATTACTTTCTTCTTCAGAAAAATCAAATATAATAAATGAGGGTGGGAATGTACATCTTGATATCATCAAAGACCCTCCAAAAGAACATGAGGGAAAGAAATCAGTTGCAGTATTAATTGAAGATGAATTCTCTTCTAATTTTTCAAAATTAAAAGATACAGAAGAATTAATAACAAAACGAAAAAGCCCGCAAAATAAGATGATTATTATCTCGGATGGAGATATAATTTCTAATTTATTCACACCTCCTAATTTTTATTACCCACTAGGTTATTATCACTATGGAAGAAGTGTTTTTGATGGAAATACAAGTTTTATTCTAAATTCAATCCAATATTTATGTGATGATGAGGTTTTGATAAAAGTCCGCAATAAAAAAAGATAAAAATATGAAGAATAAATTTTTAATATACATATTAATATTCATTTCAATTATTTACTTCTCCTCATGTAAAACAGATGTAAAAGAAAAAATAAATGAAAAAGATTTTAATCTTACTCAATCTGAAACTGAAAATATTGATAAAATTATTATGAGTGATAAAGCCGGAAATATTATTACATTAGAGAAAGAAAACGAAAAATGGATAATTAATAGTAAATATCCTGTTTGGGAAAGACAAATAAAATATACTCTAGGTGTAATGAAAGATATTAGAATAAAAAGTTCTGTCTCAGAGCAAAAAACTAAATTTGTATTACAAAACATTGCTACAAAAGGAGTAAAAGTAGAAATCTTTGAGAAAGAACAAAAAATAAAATCTTATTATATTGGTGGAAATACTTCTAACCATCATGGCACATATATGATAATGGATAAGGCTAAGAATGCATATGTGATGCATATACCGGACCGACATCCTGGTATTTTAAATCCTAAATATGGAATTGAAGGAATTTATGTAAATGAAACTGTATGGAGAGAACCAATTACAATAAACATAAGTCCGGAAAAGATTTCTGAAGTAAAAGTAATAGACTTTATTAATCAAGAACAATCATATACAATTAATATTAAAAATAAAACTCTGGCAGATTTTGGAAATAATGAAATATTAATTGATAATAGAAAATATAATGAGTTTGCTTCTTTCTTTAGTAATCTACATTGTGGCATTTATAAATCAGATCTAAACCCAGAAGATTTTATTCTGAGCAAGAAGATATATATCACAAATAATAATCGGACAGATTCTCTTATAGTTTATGACATCACTAAAATTCAGAAAACACAAAAAGAATACGATTCTACAGTAGAAAATTTATATGCTAAGTGGAATAATTCTGATATGGTAATCATTCAAAAAAATATTTTCAACAAAGTGTTAATTACTCTTGATGAAATAAAGGAATAAATTTTTCTGAATATATAGTCAATGTAATATATTTGAGCATCTTTTAAAAAACAAATAGTAATATGAAATTTATAGTAAACAGTTCAGAACTATTAACAGAATTACAAAAATTAAGTGGGGTTTTAAGCTCTAACAACACATTACCTATACTAGACAACTTCTTATTCGAAATTGATAATGGTAAAATGATAATTACAGCTTCCGATTTAGAAACTACAATGTCAACCACTTTAAAAGCAGACACAACAGATAATGGAACAATCACCATTCCTGCAAAACTCCTTTTAGACACATTAAAAACATTTTCTTCACAACCACTTACTTTCCTTATTGATGATGAAAATTATGGGATTGAAATTAATTCTGAAAATGGGATTTATAAGCTTGCGGGTCAAAATTCTGCCGAGTTTCCTAAAACTCCAACATTGAATTCATCCTCTAGCGCAACTATCAATTCGTTAACTTTTTTAAATGCGATAAACAAAACACTTTTTGCTTGCGGAAATGATGAGTTACGACCAGTTATGTCAGGCATGTTTTGCGAACTCTCTTCAGAAAAAATTACATTTGTTGGTACAGATGCACATAAATTAGTAAAACACATCAGAAATGATTTTAGTGCTGATTCTACTTCTTCATTTATCTTAGCTAGAAAACCATTAACTCTACTAAAAAATACACTTATAAATGATCTAGACTTAAAAGTAGAGTATAATGAAACAAATGCCATGTTTATGTTCGATACCACAAAAATTATTTGCAGATTAATTGACGGAAAATATCCAAATTATGAAGCTGTAATTCCAAAAGAGAACCCTAACAAATTAACTATTTCTACTTCAGATCTATTAAATTCTATTAAAAGAGTTTCTATTTACGCAAACAAAACTACACACCAAATTCGTTTGTCAATTAAAGGGTCCGAATTACAGATCTCATCTGAAGATTTAGATTTCGCAAATCAAGCAGAAGAACGACTAACTTGCCAATACCAGGGTGAAGATATGGAAATTGGGTTTAACTCTAAGTTTATGATAGAAATGCTAAATAATATAGGTTCTGAAGAAATAAGCTTAGAGATGAGCGCTTCAAACAGAGCTGGAATTATTCTTCCACTCGATGGACAAGATGAGGGAGAAGAAACCTTAATGCTCGTAATGCCAGTAATGCTTAATTCATAAATTTTTATTTTACCTATATTTGCCAAAAATTAATAACATGAAGAAACTATTACTTTTACTTTTTATAAGTAGTCTAGCCTTGACATCAGATGCACAAAACCTAAGCGTTCCTCATTATGGAATTAAAGTAGGATTAAATTATTCCAACTTAAATTTTACTCAATATAATTATTTATTTTTTGGATTAGCAGAACGAACAGACGGATACGCTAAACCGACAACAACTTACACATATGAAAGCAAAGTAGGTGCTTATATTGACTTGAAATTATCTGCAAATTGGCATTTGTGTAATACGGTTTCTTTTTCTTCAATGGGATCAATTACTAATCTTGATCAAACATGGGAAACAGATACTCTCAGAACTTACGGGAATAAAAAAGAAACTTACTTCATGGATTATATAACTTTAGATCCTACTTTCAAATATTATGTTAACGATCGGTTTACATTGAATATTGGTCCTTCTGTTTCTTATTTAATTACAAATAATGTGAAAAGAGTAGTAACTGAAGAGGGAGTTGAAAGAATACAGGAAGCGTATGACGGAGAAATAGTAGAGGTTAATGATATTGATGCAGGTTTAAATATTGGAATATCTGTTTATCTAACAGATCATCTGTATATTGAGTTAAATAGATATATTGGGATGATTGGTTTAGAAAATCAAGATGACGGGTATAATAAAACCTTACAAGCCACTAGCTTTTCTTTAGGTTATACTTTCTAAAAAAAGTTAATGTTGATGCCCTCTAGCATCTTTCTTTGTAATTTTATGGTCAATCTTAATTTCTTCTGTAAAAGGAGCTTCAGAATTCTGCATTCCATCTAATATTGGTTGTCCAGCATCTACCCAAGCAGAATACCATAAATTTCCGATAGAGGTTATTGATTTCCTCATTCTTCTTTCAACCATACCAGAAAGCATATTATGATAGGCATCAGAATATTCTTCTGAACGAACATTAATAGTTTTTGTTCCTCTTTTTTCATAAGAGTACTGTTTATCCTTTTCATATGTTTCTGATAAAATCTCATCAAAACTAAAAACGCTATCTAATGCATTATGACTAGTTTCTACTGTTTCCCAAGCAAAATCCAAAACAGAATATTCATATTGTGATGTTCCAACCAAATAATCATAATTTTCTGAGAAAAGTTCAGGTAATCTACTTTCCCAAAATGCATGAATTCCCTTCTGACCTGTAAATTGTCCATCATAATTTAAAGTAGTGTGTAAAGGAACATGTGCGTCCGCTACATAATGCCCTAAATCTGCAGAATATTTTAATATTTTATCTGAATCTTTTTCAATAAAAGCATACACCAACCTTTTATAAATTATTTGAATATGCCAAGGAAGAATTCCATAAGCTTGTAATGTATCTTCCGAATATTTATCAACCGCATCATTCCATTTTCTTGGCATACTATCAAAAGGGTGTTCTCCGTAATAATCGATATCAATATAATGTCTTGGAGCTTCCTCCTTTACCGCATATCTTCTTTTGTCAGCATCAACTGAATGTTCTTCAATATATTCTATGTTTTTTTTATAAAAACCAATTAATTCCTCTGGAAGTGTAAATACTGCATATTTATTTATCCTTTTATGAGCAAAAAAACCCCATGGTAAGATAGAATTGGCTGAAATAGAAAAGCAAAGAAATAGTAATAATAAAGTTCTATTTTTCATATGGAATTAATTTTCCGTTTTTTAAGATAGGGATTATTGAAGATTTGAATGTTGGATTTAAGCAAAACTTTGTGTCTGCTTCCATATTTAGATGTTTTAACCTGTTTCTGTGTGCCGAATCTTCTAAGTAAGAGAATAAGTCATTTCCTGCATCCCTTTTTATTGCAACAGAAGCTAGTACGGAATCACATTGACTCTGAAATTCATTTGTTTTCAATAATTTATCAGATAAAATACCAGCAAAAATAGAATCTTCCATATTTACCAATCCTTTCCATCCTGAACATAAAACAACAACATCTTTTTTAGATTTCATTATAAAATTATAAACTGCATCTTGATTTACAAAAGAGGCAGAAATCACTTCATGTTTACTTGCTAATTTTATTGATTTTGTTCCGTTAGTAGTGGTTAAAACGAGTCTTTTATTCTTTACATCATCATTCATATACTGAAAAGGAGAGTTCCCAAGAGGAATACCTTCAATTGGCTCAGCATTTCTTTCGGCAGCAACTATATATCCTTCTTTATTTATGTATTGTTTTGCTTGTTCTACAGAACTAACCGGTATTAATTCGGAAATTCCATAATGAAAAGCAGTAGATATTACAGAGGTAGCACGTAAAATATCTACCACAAGAACTAGTTTATCTCCCTCATCATAATGGTGGAATAAATCTGACGTTAAACAAACATTTAATCTCCTCATTTTATAAATGGTAAACTTACAATTTTAGATTTAATCTTCTTCTTTCTAACCTGAATATAAACCTCTGAATGAACTGAAGAGAATTTAGTAGAAACATATCCCATAGCAATAGCTTTATTTAATGTTGGAGACATAGTGCCTGAAGTAATCAGTCCGATTTGATTTCCTTCTTTATCTATTATTGGATAATCTTTTCGGGCAATTCCTTTTTCTACTAATTCAATTCCTACTAATTTTCTGCTCGTTCCTTCTTCTTTCTGTATTTTTAGATTTTCAGAGTTTACAAATTCCTTATTAAATTTTGTAATCCATCCTAAACCTGCTTCAATTGGTGAAGTAGTATTGTTAATATCGTTTCCATACAAGCAAAATCCTTTTTCTAATCTGAGAGTATCACGAGCTGCAAGACCTATTGCTTTCATCTGAATTTTTGTTGAAAATAATGCGTCCCACAAAGTTCTTGTATCTTCATTTCTTACATATAATTCGAATCCAATTTCTCCAGTATACCCTGTTCTGGACAAGATTACATCCTCAACTCCTGCAATACTTCCAATCTTAAAATTATAATATTTTATTTCAGTAAGATTAGCATCCGTTAGTTCTTGCAATAACTCAATAGATCTAGGACCTTGAACTGCTAATAAAGAGTAATTATCTGACTGATTATCAATTTTACAATCAAAAGTATTATGTGAATTAATCCAATCTAAATCCTTCTGCATATTAGATGCATTCACAACTAGAAGATACGTATTCTCTTCTATCATATACAGTAAAAAATCATCTACAATTCCACCACTATCATTTGGCAAACAAGTATATTGTACTTTTCCTGGAGAAAGTTTACTGACATCATTTGAAGTGATATATTGCAAAAAATCTAATGAATTTGAACCACTGACAAAAACTTCACCCATATGAGAAACATCAAAAACTCCAACCGATTCACGAACAGTTTTGTGCTCTAATTTTACTCCATCAGAATATTGAACTGGCATAAGATATCCTGCAAATTCTACCATCTTGCCTCCGATACTTTCGTGTACTTCCGAAAGAACTAATTTTCTCATAAATTCTGATTAAAAGTTTAGCAAATATAAAACTTAATAATTTTAGTTTGATAATTATTGGATTCTTTTCAAACCTAATTTGAAAAAAATTATTATTTTGCTTGAAAATAATTATATTGAAAAAATTAGAGAGAAAATTAACACTCCCTACTATAATTGCTATTAGTATAGGAGGAATGCTTGGAAGCGGTATTTTTGTATTACCTGGAATTGCAGCAGCAAAAACAGGTTCTTCAATTTGGTTAGCATACCTTATAGCAGCTATATGTATATTACCAGCTGCTCTTTCAAAATCTGAATTATCATCCGCAATGCCAAAATCAGGTGGAGCTTACGTCTATATTGAACGAGCATTTGGACCAATAATGGGTACTATTTCAGGAATTGGACTTTGGTTATCTTTATTGCTAAAGAGCTCTTTCGCATTAGTTGGTTTTGGAGCTTATTTACTTGTTATTATTAATATACCTGTTGAATATATAAAATATATATCTCTAGGGTTTTTATTATTAATAATGATACTAAATATATTGGGAGTAAAGAAAGTAGGCAAAGTACAAGTTATAGTAGTAATGATAAGTTTGATTACATTAATTTCCTTGTTATTTATGGGGATACCTATGATAGACAAACAAATGTTAACTCCATTTATGAGTAATGAAACTACTGGACTTATTAGTACAATCGCCTTTGTTTATATCTCTTACGCAGGAGTTACTAAAATTGCTGCAATTGCTGGTGAAGTTAAAAATCCAACTAAGAATATTCCATTAGCAATGATCATTTCTTTACTAATTATTACAGTTATTTATGTTGCAATAGCTTTTACTTTAGTTGGAAATATCGATATTATAGAACTATCAGAAGATATCAAACCTATACATACACTAGCTCTTCTTCTAGGAGGGGCTAACTTTGCTTATATAATTGCTGGTATTGGAGTCATTACATTAATCTCTATGGCAAATTCTGGTGTACTAGCATCCTCAAGGTTTCCGTTTGCAATGGCGGGTGACAAACTACTTCCTAAACAAATGTCTAAAGTTCATCCAAAATATCTAACACCAATTAATACAATAATCCTCACTTGTATAATGATGGCTTTGGTGATTCTTTTTTTAGATGTTGAGAAAATAGCAAAATTAGCAAGTGCCTTTAAAGTAATGATGTTTATCTCTGTTAATTTAAGTGTTATTATTTTAAGAGAAACTGCAGTACAATGGTATGATCCAAAATACAAATCTCCTCTTTATCCATATATTCAATTATTTGGAATATTTAGTGGAATTATCTTACTCTTCTATTTAGGTTTCATGCCAATAATTGCAATATTTGTGATATCATTTATAGGATATATAATATATTATATCTATGGGAAAAACGCTTCAAGAACTGGAGTAATGACTCAATACGGACATATTCCTGCATTATATATATTATTTGGGAAGAAAAGAAACTATAAACATCTAAAAGAACTAGAAGACAAAGAAAGAGAAGAAATGTTAAATATAAGTATAGATAAGGATGCTGGGGTAATCGTTCCATTATTAGGTAATGAAATTGCTCCAACCACCCTCATAGAAATCGGAGCCTCATTAAATGCAAGGTCAAAAATACAAACCTTAAACATTGTTGAAGTTCCAGACCAAACATCATTAGACGCATTTCTAGAAGAGAAACCCAAAACAAAATCATTAGAACGTATTGTCAAAAAATTAGATAGCCGTATTCAACAAGATATTTATTTTGAATCTATTGCGACTCATAAACTATCTGAAACTATGCAAGTTTTGAGTGAGATAACAAATATAAAATGGTTAATCTTGAGTTGGAATGGAAGAGCTTATAATGGAATATTCTTCAACAATCCAATTGGATGGATTATAAGCCATATTAACTCGAACTTCGCATTGTTTAAATGTAATGGAGTTACAGAGTTTAATAACGTATTATTATCAATCCGACATAATAGTCAAGATATACAAAAACTAATTGCGTCTACCAATTCATTATGTCAATATTTTAATTCTGAATTTACATTATTACATGTATTAGATCAAGATACTAAAACAGAACAAATAGAAAATATAAAGAAAACATCAAACAAGGCATTGTCAGGAACTAAAGGAAAATTATTGTTAAAAATATCAGATAATCCAATTAACTCAGTTTCTAATCTAACTTCAGAATACGATTTATTAATATTAGGAACACCAAAAAAAGATACTTGGGCAACTATGTTATTTGGAACAGGTAAAGATAAGTTCGCGATTAGTTCAGCATGCTCGGTACTAAGGCTCACTATAAAAAATTAATAATTTATAACATTCTATTACTATAAACCTGAATAAGAAGGATTTAATAGATTGGTTTTTTTTAGTACATTTGTAATAGTTTTTAATTTAAATAAATAAAAAGATGAATGATAATAGAGATGAAATTTATTCAAAATCGCTTAGAGCGGGAAGAAGAACTTATTTCTTTGATGTAAGATCAACAAGAGCAGATGATTTTTACTTAACAATTACTGAAAGTAAAAGAGATTTTAATGAAGATGGAAGTCCTTTCTACAAAAAACATAAAATATATCTATACAAAGAAGATTTTCAAAATTTTAAAGATCATCTGAATGAATTAACTGATTACATTATTAAGGAAAGAGGTGAAGAGATTATCTCTTTAAAAGATAAAGAAACAACTTCTGAAGAAATCAAAACAGATGAAACTGAGGAAGCTGAGAAAGTAGAAGAAGAGAAGAAAGAAGAATCTCCAGTAGATGAAGAACCCCCTACAGAGGAAGTAAAAGAAGAAGCAACAACTGATTTTACAGAAGTAAACTTTGAAGATCTAGGGAATGATGAAGATAAATAACAAAAAACAAGATTAATTTTAAAGCCCTTTTATTAGGGCTTTTTTATTAAAAACTTTCCGATTTTTGTTAATAAGTGCCCCCTATACAGAATATATTCTCACTTTTATAGTTGTATTTTTGAAATGTTCAAAAAACAATAAATAAATGGGAAAAATAATTGCAATTGCAAATCAAAAAGGAGGAGTAGGAAAAACAACTTCAGCTATGAATCTCTCAGCTGGATTAGGAGTGTTAGAGAAAAAAGTCTTATTAGTAGATACTGATCCTCAAGCAAATTCAACTTCTGGTGTAGGATACGACCCAAGAGAAATTGAGAACGGAGTATACGAATGTCTTATTGGAAAAGTAAAAGCAAAAGACATCATTCTAGAAACTAAAAGTCCTAATCTGTTTTTATTGCCCGCTCATATTGATTTGGTAGGTGCTGAGTTAGAACTTGTAAATGTAGAAAACAGAGAACACATGATGAAAAATGCTCTCTCTGAAATCATTGATGATTTTGATTATATTATTATCGATTGTGCTCCATCTTTAGGTCTTCTAACTGTAAATTCTCTTACAGCTGCTCATTCTTTAATTATTCCTATTCAGTGCGAATATTTTGCATTAGAAGGTCTAGGTAAATTACTGAATACGGTAAAAATTGTACAAAGAAGATTAAACCCAGAACTAACTATTGAAGGATTACTTCTAACAATGTACGATACTAGATTACGTCTGTCAAATCAGGTTGTAGAAGAAGTAAAAACTCACTTCCAGGATTTAGTTTTTAAAACAATCATTCACCGAAATGTAACTCTAGGTGAAGCTCCATCTTATGGTGAAACAATTATTGTTCATGATTCTACAAGTAAAGGAGCTATCAACTATTTAAATTTATCTCAGGAGATAATTGACAAAGAAAAGGTTTCCGAAACTTTAGAAGAAAACTTAGTAAGTAATGAATAACAAAAAGAGTGTGTTAGGTAGAGGGTTAGGTTCTATATTAAGAAATCCTGAAACAGATATCACAACAAGCTCTAACAACAAAGAGAGTATTGTAGGTAATATAAATACTATCAAAATTGATGTGATTTCTACAAATCCGTTCCAGCCCAGATCAGAATTTGATCAAGAAAAACTAGAAGAACTCTCTCACTCTATAAAGACATTAGGAATTATTCAGCCTATTACCGTTCGTAAATTAGGGAACGACAAATACCAACTTATCTCAGGAGAAAGAAGATTAAGAGCATCTCAGATGGCAGGTAAAACTGAAATTCCTGCATTTATCAGAATCGCAAACGATCATGAGATGCTAGAAATGGCGCTGGTAGAAAACATACAAAGAAGCAACCTAAACCCTATTGAAATCGCTCTTTCTTACCAACGATTAATGGAAGAATGCAAACTAACTCAGGAACAATGTTCTGAGAGAGTTGGAAAAAAAAGAAGCTCGGTTGCAAATTTTCTAAGATTATTAAAACTACCGGAAGAAATTCAACTTGCCTTACAACATTCAAGTATTTCGATGGGACATGCCAGAGCTCTAATAAATGTAAAAGATTTAGAAATCCAGATGAATATATTTAATGATGTAGTTGCTAACGGATTTTCAGTTAGAGAAGTAGAACAATTGGTTCGTACTTTTGCTGACATAGGATACAAGCAAACATCAAAACCTAAGACTCCCACTATTCCTAATTCCTTACCTTTTTCTTCCCAACAAAAAATACATAATTTGAGTAATTATTTAGAAAAGGATATTGATATAAAACGAAATAAAAAAGGAAAGGGTAAACTGATTATTCCTTTCAATTCTGATGATGATTTCATCTCATTAATTGGTAAAATTTCTGAAAACTCCTAATGAAAAGGACGTACATATTCTTTATCTGTACTCTGATTTCTTTATCTATCTCTTCACAAAAAATTCAGAAAGATAAATCACCTAAAAAAGCAGCTATTTATTCTGCAGTTATTCCTGGAGCTGGACAAATTTACACCAAAAAATACTGGAAGGTTCCTATTATTTACGGAGGACTTGTTACTTCTGCATATTTTATAAATGATAATAATAATCAGTATAAGGAATATCGAGAAGCTGCTTTACTCAGTTATGAAACGGGAGAAGATCAATTAGGATACACGTATTCAGAACTTATAACATTAAAAGATCATTATAAAAGGAATCGTGAAATATCTTATTTTTCTTTTGTAGGAGTTTACATACTAAACATTATTGACGCATCTGTTAATGCACATCTTTTTCATTTTGATGTTTCTGATGATATAAGTTTAAACATACGTCCTTATTCAACTTTCAGCAATACAGGAGTGTCATTCTCGTTAAATTTATAAATTTGCACAAAATATGATATCATGCTAAAAGACATAAAAAACATAAATGATTGGGATAAATCTAAGAAAAGGAAATTTTTCTGGTCTTTTACAATATTATGGAGTCTTTTTGTGTGGTTAATTGGTGGGGAATGGTTGTATTTTATCCCTTTTATTGTGGGGGATGTTATATTCTGGAAAACTTTCAATTACACTTTCTGGAAGAAACGAAAGAAAGAAGAAAAGAAACCTAAAGGCTGGCTTGGAAGTTGGGGAGACGCTATTTTGTTTGCTGTAATTGCAGCTACAATTTTACGAACTTTCTTTATTGAAGCATATACTATACCAACTCCATCTATGGAAAAATCCTTGATGGTTGGAGATTATTTATTTGTTGATAAAACTGCATACGGACCTAGAGTACCTATGACTCCACTTTCTTTTCCATTAGTACACCACACCCTTCCTTTAATAGGGGGTCAATCCTACTTAGAATGGTTAAAACTTCCATATCATAGAATGTCTGGATGGAAAAATGGAAATGAAAACTCTCCTATTGGGGTGGAAAGAAATGATTGTGTAGTTTTTAACTGGCCAGCAGAAAGATTAGGAAGACCTATTGATAAAAAAGAAAATTATGTAAAAAGATGTGTAGCTCTTCCTGGTGATGAACTAAAAATTGAAGATGGAATACTCTTTATTAATGGAAAAGAAGAAACTCAATATGAAATAAAAGAAAAACAAGTAGAAAAGAAAAAACAAAGAAGATATTTTGTAAAAATAAAACCAAAAGTTTTATCAAAGTCTTTTAAAAATTGGCAAGAATTTTCTGACTATTGTTATGAGGAATACGATATAATACCATTAGATAAAATAAATTACCAAAACCAAGCTGTAGGAGATTTTAGTGTAGCAACAAAAAGGAAGATACATATTAATGCAACTGAGGAGGCTATCTCTAACTTACGTTCAAAGCCTTATGTTGATTCTGTCTGGACATCAAGTTTTAAAAGTGATATTTTTGGGAATAAAATACAAAACCCTGATGGGTTTCTAGCTCATAATCCTTATGACTGGGATGAAGAGAATTATGGTCCTATTAGTATGCCAAAAGCAGGGGTAACAATAAATATTACTAATAAGAACTTCCCTATATATAAACAAATAATAAAAAGATATGAAGGAGAAGAAATGGGAGATGATACAACCTTTCAGAAAGTAAAAGATGGAATTGCAAAAAACGGAAGTTATGATTATGAATTTGAAATGAACTATTATTGGTTGATGGGAGACAATAGACAAAACTCTGCAGATAGCCGTTTCTGGGGTTTTGTACCAGAAAATCATATTGTAGGAAAAAAACTTTTTATATGGATGAGTTACGACCAATATGGAAAAGGAATCAGATGGTCAAGAATGTATAGACCTTGGATGTGGGTAGGAATCATGATTCTTCTTTATCATATATTAAAAAGAGGAATAAAGTGGAATAGAAACAGAACAAGACGACTATCTAAATAAAGTGGAATGTCTTTTACCTATCTCCTATTTAGGTCCTGTGGCGTATTATTCTGCAATCCTACAATCAGAAGAAATTTTTATTGAAACAAAAGAACATTTTATAAAGCAATCTTTTCGGAACAGATGTACAATAATGGGAGCAAATGGCAGTCAAACTCTAACTATTCCGAAAGAACGAAAATCATCTGATAAAACTTTAATTTCTGATATTAGTATTTCTAATCAAGATAATTGGCAAAAATCACATTGGCAATCTATTGTTTCGGCATACAACTCCTCTCCTTTTTTCGAATATTATAAAGATGAGATTCTACCTTTTTACAATACAAAACATAATACTCTATTTGATTTTAACCTGAAACTAAGCAAAACTATTTTAGGGTTTCTGCAAGTAGAGAAAGAGTTCAATTTTACTTCAAAATTTCAAAAAGAATTTAATGGATTAGATTTCAGATCCTCAAAATTTATTTTAAAAAATCAGGAAGAATACCAACAAGTTTTCTGTGAGAAATATTCCTTCATTCCTAATCTTTCCATACTAGATGTACTTTTTAATTTAGGTCCAGAAACAACAAGCTACTTAGAAAGACAATCTATATAAACATATTCCTTATTTTTGTAAAAATTTATTTTAATGGCAGATTTAGAATTTAACAAGAATGATGATAAGATGAGGTTACTCATCTCGGAGATGAAAAGAAAATATGCTACTGTTTCTTTAGGTGGAGGGAACAAGAAGATTGAAAAACAACATAAGAAAGGAAAACTTACTGCTCGTGAGCGTATTGAATATCTAAAAGATACAGATGCTAACTTTTTAGAAATAGGTGCATTTGTTGGTGATGGAATGTATGAGGAATATGGAGGTTGCCCATCAGGAGGAGTAGTTGCAGGTATTACCTATGTAAAGGACCAACAATGTATTGTTGTTGCCAATGATGCTACTGTAAAGGCAGGAGCTTGGTTCCCTATTACTGCCAAAAAGAATTTAAGACTTCAGGAAATTTCAATGGAAAACAGATTACCAATTATCTACTTGGTAGATAGTGCTGGTGTATTTTTACCTATGCAAGATGAGATTTTCCCTGACAAAGAACACTTTGGAAGAATGTTTCGCAACAATGCTCGTATGAGTTCAATGGGAATCACCCAAATTTCTGCTGTAATGGGTGCCTGCGTTGCAGGTGGTGCTTACTTACCAATAATGAGTGATGAAGCTCTTATTGTAGATAAAACAGGGTCTATATTTTTAGCCGGTAGTTATTTGGTAAAAGCAGCTATTGGTGAAACTATTGATAATGAAACTTTAGGTGGAGCTACTACCCATTGCGAAATTTCAGGAGTTACGGATTATAAAGCCAAGGACGATAAAGACGCTTTGGATAAAATCCGAAATATAATGGATAAAATTGGAGACACCGAAAAGGCAGGATTTAGCAGAAAACAAGCAAAAGAACCAAAAGAAGACGAAAAAGAAATTTACGGAATTCTACCAAGAAATAGATCGAAACCTTACAATATGAAGGATATTATATCTCGCCTAGTAGATGATTCTGATTTTGAGGAATATAAAGAAGGTTATGGACAAACCATTATTTGCGGATATGCTAGAATTGATGGATGGGCGGTAGGTATTGTTGCCAACCAAAGAGAAATGATAAAAACCAAGAAAGGAGAAATGCAGTTTGGGGGGGTTATCTATTCTGATTCAGCTGATAAATCAGCTCGTTTTATTGCT
>ERZ1048872.1382-NODE-1382-length-20474-cov-9.040453_pt1 | contig 20474 bp, 20 predicted proteins | sample MGYA00383100_ERZ1048872 | MGnify/ENA primary metagenome ERZ1048872 (study PRJEB29581, sample SAMEA5548370) | metagenome | biome: marine; feature: coastal; material: water | depth 50 m | study: Short-term variability in the microbial, nano- and picoplankton...
TAGTCTAAACCTTAGGGTTTTGAGGGCCTATATGGTTGAGATGTAAAACGCCCCGGCTAATAAAGCGGGGCTTTTTTAATGTGGCGTGAGCCCGTGCGGCGCTTAGGCCAGCATCGCCATTGGGTTTTCAAGGTTTTTGACGATTACATTTAAAAGTTCGGCGCCCAAAGCCCCATCAATCACACGATGATCCACCGATAATGTCAAGGACATCACGGTTGCTACGCCCAACTCGTCCGACGCGGTTACGACGGGCTTTTTCTTGCCCGCGCCCACGGCTAAGATCGCGCCATGGGGGGGATTGATCACGGCATCAAAATTATCAATGCCAAACATTCCAAGGTTTGAAATCGCAAAGCTGCCCCCCTGATACTCATCCGGGGCCAATTTTCGCCCCTTTGCCCGTGTTGCGAGATCTTTCATCTCGGTGCTGAGCACGGAGAGGCTTTTTTGATCCGCATCTTTTAGCACGGGCGTGATCAGCCCCCCATCGATGGCCACAGCCACCGCAATATCAGCAGGGGTGAATTGCAATATACGATCACCGGCCCAAATGGCATTGGCGGTTGGCACCGTCGTTAGGGCCAGCGCGCAGGCTTTGATCACAAAATCATTGACCGATAACTTCACGTCACGTTCTGCAAGCGCGGCGTTCATCTCACCGCGAAAGCCGAGCAAATTATCAAGCATAACATCACGGCGAAGATAGAAATGCGGGACCGTTTGCTTGGCTTCGGTTAATCTGGCCGCGATGGTCTTGCGCATACGATCCAATGAGATTTCTTCATAGGCACGCTCAGCATATAGTTTAGAGATGGTTTCAAAATTAGCCGATTGGGGCGCAGAGGCCGCGCCGCTTGTGCTTGCCGCACTGGCCATTGAAGCCACTGTTCTGTCGGCAGACACAGCGCTTCCTGCCGCTTCAATATCAGCTTTTACGATCCGCCCGCGCGGCCCGCTACCCGATAATCTGGTTAAATCAACATTGTTCTGCGCTGCCAATTTGCGCGCCAAAGGCGTTGCAAAAATGCGTGCTCCCTCTGCCGCCTTATCTGCGGCGGCGGGGGGCGCCGATGCGGGAGAGGAGGCGAGCGTTGCGGACTTTGCTGGGCTTGATGTGGCTGCTTCGGCGGCCGGGGCAGGGCTTGCAGGCGCGCTGGGCGCTGCTTCGACCTCTGAGGAGGATTCGCCATCTTCCAGTAAAACGGCAATCGCGCTATTCACGGCCACATTTTCAGTGCCTTCCGCGACCAAAAGTTTGCCAATGATGCCTTCGTCAACTGCTTCAAACTCCATCGTGGCTTTGTCAGTTTCGATTTCAGCCAGCAAATCTCCCGAGGCAACAGCATCGCCCTCTTTTACCAACCATTTGGCAAGCGTGCCTTCTTCCATCGTCGGAGACAGCGCTGGCATCAAAATTTCTATAGGCATGATCCGATCTCCTTAGCGGTAGGTAACAGAATGAACGGCGGCGATGACCTCATCGGTGGTGATCAGGGCATGACGCTCCAAATTTGCCGCATATGGCATCGGCACATCTTTGCCGGTGCAATTGATCACAGGCGCGTCCAGATAGTCAAAGGCGCGCTGCATAATCACGGCGGAAAGATGGTTGCCAATCGCTCCAACGGGGAAGCCTTCTTCCACCGTGACGCAGCGGTTGGTTTTTTGAACCGAGGCCAACACCGTATCGTAATCGATCGGCCGCAAGGTGCGCAGATCAATCACTTCGGCGCTTATGCCCTGCTCTGTCAGTTTATCAGCCGCCTCTAACGCGTATTGCATGCCGATGCCAAAGCTCACGATGGTAACATCTGTCCCTTCGCGCCAGACTCGGGCTTTGCCGAATGGAACCGTGAAATCTTCTATGTCTGGCACGTCGAAACTGCGGCCATATAAGATTTCATTTTCCAAGAATATCACCGGATTGTTATCGCGAATGGCGCTTTTCAGCAGGCCCTTAGCATCCGAAGCCGAATAGGGCATCGCCACTTTAAGCCCGGGAATATGCGCATACCAGGCTGCGTAATCTTGGCTATGCTGCGCGCCAACGCGCGCCGCCGCACCATTGGGGCCACGAAACACCATCGGTGCCCCCATTTGACCGCCCGACATGTATAGCGTTTTCGCCGCGGAATTGATGATTTGATCCATCGCCTGCATGGCAAAATTAAACGTCATAAACTCAACGATTGGCCGTAGCCCGCCAAAGGCTGCACCAACCGCTATTCCTGCAAAACCATGTTCGGTGATCGGCGTGTCGATCACGCGCTTTTCTCCAAACTCGTCAAGCAGGCCCTGCGAAATTTTATAGGCCCCTTGATATTCGCCTACTTCTTCGCCCATCAAAAATACGTTTTGATCTTGCCGCATTTCCTCGGCCATAGCGTCGCGCAAAGCCTCGCGCACCGTTTGTTGTTTCAGCGTTGTGCCTTCGGGCCAATCGGGCGCGGTATTCGGAGCCAGCGCGGCCGTTGCCGCTTTTGCCGGCACAGCTGCCGGCGCAGGCGCCTCTGCTTGCGACGGGGCGGGCGGCGCGGCGCTGGGCTGTGCTGCAGCGGGTTCGCCTTCAGCCAGTATGGTTGCAATCGGGCTGTTCACTTTTACGTTTTCGCTGCCCTCTGCCACGATAATTTGCCCAATTATACCTTCGTCAACGGCCTCAAATTCCATTGTTGCCTTATCGGTTTCAATTTCTGCAATGATATCGCCAGCGGCCACAACATCGCCTTCTTTGACCATCCATTTTGCCAATGTGCCCTCTTCCATTGTGGGGGAAAGGGCGGGCATAAGAATTTCAATTGCCATCATAAATCTCCTTATGCTTTAGGCGTAGATATCCGTCCAAAGCTCGTCTAAGTCGGGCTCTGGGCTGGTCTTTGCAAATTCGGCGGATGCGTTGACGATGTCTTTGACGTCTTTATCGATCGCCTTTAGCGCCTCTTCTGTGGTGTGTTTGCCCGTTAACAAAAGGCTGCGCACAGATTCGATCGCATCGCGCTCTTCGCGCATTTTCTGAACCTCTTCGCGGGTGCGGTATTTGGCCGGATCAGACATGGAATGGCCGCGATAGCGATAGGTTTTGATTTCTAAAATATATGGGCCTTTGCCGCTGCGGCAATGCGCAACCGCTTTTTCGCCTGCGGCTTTCACTTCTAATACATCCATACCATCCACGGCCTGACCTTTGATACCAAAAGCCTCACCGCGGGTGTATAGATCCGGCGTTGAGGTCGAACGCTTTTGCGCGGTTCCCATCGCATATTGGTTGTTTTCGATCACAAAGATCACGGGTAAATCCCAAAGTGCCGCCATATTGAAGGTTTCGTAAATTTGCCCTTGGTTCGCGGCGCCATCGCCAAAATAGGCAAATGTGACGCGCCCATTATCAAGATATTTATCCGCAAAGGCTAAGCCTGCCCCCAGCGGCACTTGCGCCCCAACGATGCCATGCCCGCCGTAAAAATGCTTTTCTTTACTGAACATGTGCATGGAGCCGCCTTTGCCTTTGGAATAGCCACCGCTGCGCCCGGTTAATTCGGCCATAACTCCGTTTGGATCCATGCCTGCGGCAAGCATATGGCCGTGATCGCGATAAGACGTAATACGTTTATCCCCGTCTTCGGCAGCAGCTTCGAGCCCGACAACCACGGCTTCTTGGCCAATATACAAGTGGCAAAACCCGCCAATCAGGCCCATCCCGTAAAGTTGCCCTGCTTTTTCTTCGAACCGCCGTATCAGCAGCATGTCTTTGTAATAGCCCAAAAGTTCTTCGGGTGAGATATTGGGTTTAGCTGCCGCCTTTCGTGCCGCCATGTCGCGCCTCCGAATAAATTAGTTTAATGTTAAACCATTCCTTACAGCAAAACAAAAAAAGTTGCGAGCAAAATCTTTTTACGGTGTGTTTACGGTGTGTTTACTGGGTTTTGGCTGACGAAACGTTAGTTGACAACCAGTTCTGAGCTGCGGACATAGCCCAAAATTTCTCGTACACGTTCGTCTAAAAGATCGATATCAAGATATTCGTCCGACAAGCGTTGCGTGAGGTTTTCCATCTGGACGACCTCGGTGTTTAACCGCATCAATTCGCTGTTTAAATTGTCTGAGAAGCTGGTTATTTCGGCGCGGCGCAATACGCCATATTCCCCTTGAATGGCTGCAAAGGCAAAATAACTGCCCAAGCCGGTGGCCAGCGAAACCACGGCCAAGAGGCCCCAACCGGAATATGTTCTTGTTTGCGTCATACCTGCCTGTCATGCCCATATGTTTGGACTTGATTGAATTATGACACAGGTGATTCGCCTTGTGAATCCCCAAAGTTACTTTTGACGAGATTTTGTTGCCTAGTGCGGCAGTGCGTCCAGGCAAAAGGTGGGTTTGCCGCTGGTTTCATCAAAGACTCGCGTCTTCTCCCGCGACAGAGGCGTCGTATATTTCTTGAATTGATTGCGAAAGCCTTTGGTTGAATTCAGCGTCGGTTTGAGCTGCCGACAGGCCATCCAGCAGCGCCCGCGAAAAGCTTGCGATCATCCCTGCATTTTGGCGGAGGCGTTGATTGGCGATGGGGCGGGTGTAACCGCCAGAAAGCGCCACCACGCGCAGAACATTTTGATGCGCAATCAAGGGTGCATAGCTGTTGTTCACTTCTGGCAGGGTCAGTTTCAAAATAACAGATTGATCAGCGTTTAACCGATCCAGTTGGGTTAAAATTTCGTCGCATAACAGTGTTTCTGACACGGCTTTATCCGCGCTTTGAATATTAATTTCAGGTTCGATGATTGGAATCAAACCATGTTCAAGGATCGTTTGCGCGACGTCAAATTGTTGCGCGACAATTGCGGCAATGCCCTTTGCGTTCGCAGAATGGATTACAGAGCGCATTTTGGTGCCAAAAATCCCTGCATCCGTGGCGCGCCTCAGCAGCGCGTCTAAGCCCGGTATCGGCTTTAAGGTTTGCACGCCGTTTTGCGCCTCTTCCAAGCCCTTATCAATTTTCAGAAACGGCACCACGTTGCGCGTGCTCCATAAATAATCGGCAACGCTGATCTCACCGACCTGCCGCATCATGGTGTCTTCAAAGAGGATCGCCCCAATGATTTTACGTCCATCAAATGCGGGCGCGGTCATCAGCCGGCAGCGCATCTCGTGGATCAGGGTGAACATCTCTGCGTCGGATTGGTAGGCGTTGGTTGAAATTCCGTATTCAGCAAGCGCCTTGGGCGAGGAGCCACCGCTTTGATCGAGCGCAGCGATAAAACCCTGCCCCGTGGAAATTTGGTCCATTTGCGTAAGAGTGCTCAATGCGCCATCCTTTTTTCAAAATGCGTTGTCCTGCCCGCTCAAAACGCAGGCAGACTGCCACCTTCTATCTTAGGGAAAGGTGGCAGCGCAAATATGATAGCGCCAACATATTGAAAAAAGTGATTATTTTTAAAAAAAAGGGTGCCTGATACGGATGCTCGCTTAATTTTGCGCGAGCGCAGCGACGCCAGGCAATGTTTTGCCTTCCATCCATTCCAAGAAAGCGCCCCCTGCGGTTGAAATATAGCTGAAATCCTGCGCAGCACCGGCTTTGTTCAAGGCAGCAACGGTGTCTCCACCGCCCGCCACCGAGATAAGCTTGCCAGCTGCGCTCAGCGCTGCGGCTTTGCGCGCTGCGGCGTTGGTTGCGCGATCGAAAGGCTCTAATTCAAAGGCGCCCAATGGGCCGTTCCAAACCAGTGTTTTGGCTGCCTCGAATACGGAAGCGATGGTGTCAACCGTATCGGGCCCGGCATCTAAGATCATCGCGTCTTTTGGGCAGGCCGCGGCGGGCAGGGTTTCATGGGGCGCATGGGCTGCAAAGGCGCGGGCGACCACAATATCCGAAGGCAAGATGATTTCGCAGCCGGCAGCCTTGGCTTTCGCCAAGATGTTTTGCGCTGTATCTGTCATTTCATGTTCGGCCAAAGACGCGCCGATTGCATGGCCTTGAGCGGCTAGAAACGTGTTGGCCATTCCCCCGCCGATCACCAAATGATCCACTTTAGTGACCAAATTGCCCAGAAGATCGAGCTTGGTTGAAACTTTTGCACCGCCCACCACGGCCACCACTGGGCGCTGCGGCGCGCCCAAAGCCGCCTCTAGGGCTTGCAGCTCAGCATGCATCAAACGTCCTGCGCAGGCTGGAAGATGGTGGGTCAGGCCTTCGGTGCTGGCATGCGCGCGATGCGCTGCGGAAAACGCATCATTGCAGAAGATATCCCCCAACGCGGCCAGGGCGGCGGCAAATTCTGTAGTATTGGCTTCTTCATCTGCGTGAAAGCGGGTGTTTTCTAACATGAGAATTTGCCCTTCCCGCAGCGCCGCGCTGGCGGCTTCGGCTTTGGCTCCGATTGTGGCATCGGCCCAAATTACGGATTGTCCAAGCGCGGTTTCCAATGCGGGGATCAGCTGTTTCAGACTTAGTGCGGGGCTGGCAACGCCTTTGGGCCGGCCAAAATGGGCCATTAGAATGGGCATGCCTTTAGCCGCTAATATGTCTTTCACGGTTGGAACAATTTTTTCGATCCGCGTGGCGTCGCTGACTTTGTCGGCCTTCATCGGAACGTTGATATCGACGCGCAGAAGCACCTTTTTACCCGATATGTCCATATTATCTAAGGTTTTCCAGCCCATCTATTTCCCGCTTTCTTTCACTAAATTGATTCGATTCAAGCTCTGTATAAATGATCTGACGCGCGGTGCACCTTGTTCCCCAAAGGAATCCAGCATAGGAAGCTGCACCAGTTATCAGAAAGGATCGATCATGGCCGAGAAAAAGGCATCTAAAGCGAAGGCGAAACCGGCGGCAAAAAAGCCTGCTGCAAAGAAAACAGCGGCAAAATCTAGCCCCTATAAAGATCCTGAGAATACAATCTTGATTGAATTGAAATCGGGAACCGTTGTGATTGAACTTTTACCCGATATCGCGCCTGGACATTGCGATCGTATGAAAGAATTGGCGCGCAGCGGTGCCTATGACAATGTGTGCTTTCACCGCGTGATTGATGGTTTTATGGCGCAAACCGGGGATGTTAAAAATGGCAATATGGAAGCCGATTTTGATCTGCGGATGGCGGGAACGGGCGGTTCTGAATTGCCCAATTTGAAAGCTGAATTTTCAGGCATCCCGCATGATCGTGGCACGATCGGAGCAGCGCGCAGCGCCAATCCTGACAGCGCAAACAGTCAGTTTTTCATAAATTTCGGCGATAATCACTTTTTGAACCGGCAATATACGGTCTATGGGCGCGTGTTGACCGGAATGGAATTGGTGGATGAGATCGAGCGCGGTGAGCCGCCGATGACCCCGGATCGTATGATTAGCATGAAAGTGGCGGCCGATGTTTAAACTAAGCGCGTTATGCGCCGTTTTAAGCGGGCCGGCCTTGGCGGCGGGTTTGGTGATTGAGGTCGCAGGCGAGCAAAGCAAGGGAACAGTTACCATTGATTTGTTTGAAGAGATCGCCCCGCAACATGTTGAGCGCCTCACCACGCTGGCAAGCGCGGGTGCCTATGATGACGTGGTGTTTCACCGTGTGATCGAAGGGTTTATGGCGCAAACTGGGGATGTGGAATTCGGAAAAGCCGGAGGCAACACCTCCATGGCAGGGCGGGGCGGGTCTGATTTGCCAGATCTGCCTGCAGAATTTTCCGATACGCCCTATGATCGCGGGGTAATTGGGATGGCGCGTGCGCAGAACCCCAACAGCGCCAATAGCCAGTTTTTCATCATGTTTGCCGAAGGATATTTTCTGAATGGGCAATATACGGTGGTGGGCAAAGTCACTGACGGAATGGATGTGGTGGATGCGATCAAGCTGGGCAAAGGCGCCAATGGCGCGGTTTTGGGCATGCCCGATCGTATGTCGAAAGTCACAGTGGCCGATTAAACCAGCCGGCTTTGAACATTTAAATGCGCTTCGGGCTGAGCCTCTGCCTGAGGCGCGTTTTTTATGTCACCAATTGCACCAGTGCGTGGCGCTTTTTACCAGCGCTCAGCTTGATTGGGCTGCCAAATGCAGCCGCATCCAGCATTAGGCCAGCATCGGTGAGCGGCTTATCATCCAGTTTGGCGCCATTTTCTGCGATCAAACGTTTGGCTTCTTTGCCCGATTTCACCAATCCTGCTTTGACGATCAACTGTACAATCGAAATTCCAGCGCCCAGATCTTCTGCGGTTAAATTCACGGTTGGTAAATCATCGCCAATGCCGCCTTTTTCAAACACTTCACGCGCCGTGGCTTGGGCTTTCTCGGCGGCATCTGCGCCGTGCAACAGCTTGGTTACTTCATGCGCTAAAACGGCTTTTGCTTCATTGATCTCAGAGCCTTCCAGCGCGCCCAGCCTCTCACATTCATCGACCGGCAGCTCTGTGTAAAGTTTTAAAAATCGCCCCACATCCGCATCTGTGGTGTTGCGCCAAAATTGCCAAAACTCATAAGGGCTGCGCATATCTGCATTCAGCCAAACCGCCCCATCAAGAGATTTGCCCATTTTCTTTCCGTCTGAGGTGGTCAGAAGCGGTGAGGTTAAGCCAAACACCGCGTTGTCAACCACGCGGCGCGTCAGATCGATTCCATTGACGATATTGCCCCACTGATCCGATCCCCCCATCTGCAGCAGGCACCCATAGCGCTGGTTGAGCTCTAGAAAATCATAGGCTTGTAGGATCATGTAATTGAACTCAAGAAAGGATAGTGATTGTTCACGATCCAGCCGTGATTTCACGCTTTCAAAACTGAGCATGCGATTCACCGAAAAATGCCGTCCAATATCTCTTAGAAATCCCAAATAGTTCAATTCATCCAACCATTCGGCATTATTGATCATCAGCGCATCGGAAGGCCCATCACCATATGTGATATAAGAAGAAAACGCGTTTTTGATGCCGGCGATATTTTCGTCAATCTTGGCGGGTGTCAGCAACGGGCGTTCATCCGCCCGAAAGCTGGGATCGCCCACTTTCGTCGTGCCACCACCCATCAGCGTAATCGGGCGCCCGCCGGTTTTTTGCAACCAGCGCAACATCATAATTTGAATGAGACTGCCCACATGCAACGATTGGGCAGTTGCATCAAAGCCAATATAACCGGGCATCCCGCCCGCCAGTAAGGCTTTGTCTAAGCCCTCATAATCCGTGCAATCGGCCAAAAATCCACGAGACATCATGATGTCAAGAAAATCAGATTTGGGTTGAAAGCTCATGGGTGGCCTCACATAGTTATTTTTAAGCGCTTCTATACTGCGGAAGCCGGGCAAGGAAAAGGGATCTTCGTGGAAAAGCTTGTAACGGCGGTTGGCGCGATGTCTGGCACATCTTTGGATGGGGTGGATGTGGCGGAAATCACCACGGATGGTCAGAAAATCGCCTCGTTTGGGGCAAGCGCCTATCACCCTTATAGCGCGGCTGATCATAATATTTTGTCTTTGGTGCTTGGGAAGTGGCCCGAGGCGCAGGGGCTAGAGACAGCGCGCGGGCTTATTCATCAGCGGCATTTAGAGGCCTATCAGATGCTTGATGTGGCTGAGCTATATGGGTTTCATGGGCAAACTCTGGCCCATGATCCAAGGGGAAGGGGAACCCACCAATTGGGCGATGGGCACGTTTTGGCGCAAAGGCTTGGCAAGCCCGTTGCTTGGGATTTTCGCAGCAAGGATGTGGCGCTGGGCGGACAGGGCGCGCCTTTGGCCCCGTTTTTTCATTTTGCCTGCGCGCAATGGGCGGGTTTGAACACGCCAGTGGCGTTTTTAAACTTGGGCGGTGTCGGCAATCTCACATGGCTCAACCCAAGCTGCGCGGCACCTGAAGAAAAAGCTGCCCTGCTCGCCTTTGATACGGGCCCGGCCAATGCCCCGCTGAACGATCTGATGCATCATCGTTTGGGGCAACCCGTCGATCAAGAGGGGCGCTTGGCCACCACGGGGCAGGTTGATCCAAAATTGCTGTCACGCTGGAAAATGCATCCTTATTTTTTTCAAAATGTTCCAAAATCCTTGGATCGCGACGCGTTTTCGGCAGAGCTTGCAGAACTGGCAGATATGTCTTTGCCAGATGCTTTGGCCACCGCGGTGGGCTTTGCCGCATTTGGCGTGGCGGAGGCGGTTGAGCGCTGCCCAATTGCGCCCGCTGCGCTTTACCTTTGCGGCGGTGGTCGCCATAATTTGGCGCTTTGTGATGCGATTTGCGCGCAAGTGGCCTGTCCTGTGCAGCCTGTAGAAGCGATTGGTCTGAACGGAGATATGTTGGAGGCCCAGGCTTTTGCGTATTTGGCGGTGCGGGTGCTTCGAGGGCTGCCCATTTCTGCTCCAATGACAACCGGGGTGTCTCAACCTATCTCGGGGGGGCGCATCGCGGGTTTTGATTTTTAATCTGCAAGTTTAAAAATATTTCCTGTAGGCTTTGAACAAAGCGGGCTGAAGATCCCGGACGGGGCGGGTCAAAAAACAGCATAGACTTTGCCCGATTATTTACCTAAAAGCGGCTTACGTTAGCGCTAACAATTGTTTTATTTGATGGTGGCTGGCAGCCGGTTATAAAAGCCCAACGAAAAGAGGTGCTGACATGGTTTCACGCGTTATTCCCGTTGATCCGTTTGATTTGGTGATATTTGGTGGCACAGGTGATCTTGCAAAACGAAAAATTATTCCTGGTTTGTTTCGGCGTTTTGCGGCGGGTCAAATCCCGGCTGAGGCCCGCATTATTGGGGCGGCGCGCGCCAATTTGGATACGCCGGCTTATCGGGCGATGCTGCGGGACGCGATTCTTGAATTTGGGGTCAAAAACCCAGATGCGGATGTTTTAGCCGGGTTTTTAGATCGCTTTGATTATGTTGCAATCGACGCGATGGGGGAGGCTGGCTGGGAAGAGCTGGCGAAGAAAATGCGATCCGATACGGTGCGTGCGTTTTACTTTTCGGTTGCGCCAAGCCTGTTTGGCGCCTTGGCCGAACGGTTGCACAAGCGCGGCATCGCCCTTTCGGATAGTCGGATCGTGGTCGAAAAGCCGTTTGGCCGTGATTTGAAAAGTTCGCAGCAATTGAACGCCACATTGTCAGAACATTTCAGCGAAAAGCAGATCTATCGTATTGATCATTATTTGGGCAAAGAAACCGTGCAAAATTTGATGGCGATCCGTTTTGGAAATATGCTGTTTGAGCCGCTCTGGAATGCGCAATATGTTGATCATATTCAAATCACTGTTGCGGAAACCGTGGGCGTGGGCGGGCGCGGCGAATATTATGATAAATCCGGCGCGATGCGCGATATGGTGCAAAACCATTTGATGCAGCTGCTATGCTTGATCGCGATGGAGCCGCCCGCACAATTCAATCCCGATGCGGTGCGCGATGAAAAGCTGAAGGTGATCAGAGCCTTGGACGCCGTACCAGCGCATCATATCGTGCGGGGGCAATATGCCAGCCCAGACGGTCAAGAAAACTATCGCCAGGATGTGAATAATCCGCGCTCTTTCAGCGAAAGCTTTTTGGCTTTGAAAACCCATATCGGGAATTGGCGTTGGGCCGGTACCCCCTTTTATTTGCGTACGGGCAAACGCTTGCGCGCCCGCAGTTCGGAAATTGCTGTGGTTTTCAAAGAGACGCCACATTCTATTTTTGGCCCAGAAGCGGGCAGCCATCGCAACGCGTTGGTGATTCGCCTACAACCGGATGAAGGCATCACAATGGATGTTACGATCAAAGAGCCGGGCCCGGGCGGCATGCGCTTGGTTGACGTTCCGTTGGATATGACCTTTGCCGAGGCGCTGGGCCCTGAGGCCGAAGAAGTGCCAGATGCGTATGAGCGCTTGATCATGGATGTTATTCGGGGCAATCAAACGCTGTTCATGCGCGGGGATGAAGTGGAGGCGGCTTGGCAATGGACCGATCCGATCATTGAAGATTGGGAAAAGCGCAATGATGTGCCCAAACCTTATGAAAGTGGCAGTTCTGGCCCCGAGGATGCGCTGATGCTGATGCATCGTGATGGTCGCAAATGGCGGGATATAAAATGACCTATCAGTTCGAAGAATACCCCACGCGCGCGGCGCTGATCGAAAAGCTTAGTCAGGCCTTGATCGCCGATTTACGCAAGGCGCTGTCCAGCCAATCGACGATCAGTTTTGCGGTTCCGGGCGGCACCACACCTGGGCCAATTTTTGACCAACTCTGCCAAAGCGATCTGGAGTGGGCGCGGGTGAATATTTTACTGAGCGATGAACGCTGGGTGCCCAGCGATAGCCCGCGCTCGAATACCGCCTTATTGCGCAACCGTTTGCTGGTGGGCCCGGTTAAGGCAGCCAGCTATGTGCCGCTTTACGCCGATTATGCAACGCCGGAAGACGCGATGGAGCCGTTATCGCACCAGCTTAAAGCCTGTTTACCACTGTCGGTTTTGCTGCTTGGAATGGGGGCGGATATGCATACGGCCTCGCTGTTTCCGGGCGGCGATCAACTGTCCTTTGCGCTGGGCGATAGCGCGCCGCCTTTGGTCGCGATGCGCGCGCCGGATGCGCCTGAGCCTCGTGTCACCCTCCCTGCCGCGGTTTTAAACGCTGCGCAATACAAACATTTGGTTATTTTTGGGGCTGAAAAACGCCAAGCATTAGAGCAGGCGCAAAGCTTGCCTGCGCAAGAGGCACCTATTATGGCCGTGCTTGCCGGCACCACGGTGCATTGGGCCGACTGACAAGCATAGCGCTAGGCAAAAGCAAGGGGATAAGGATGTTTGATGCGTTAAAGCGCCATTGGGATGCGCAAAAACAACAGCCCATTATGGCGCTTTTTGAGGCCAAAAACCGGGCAGAGCAATTTTCAGTTCAGGCCGATGATTTGCTGTTGGATTACTCTAAAACTCGGATCGATGCGATTGCGCGCAAAGGCTTGCTGGATTTGGCGCAAGCGCGCGGATTAGAAGAGCGCCGCCTAGACATGTTTCAGGGCGCCGCGCTCAATGAAACCGAAGGACGGGCCGTGTTGCACAGCGCATTGCGCAATTTAGACGGGCCGGATGTCTTTGTGAACGGCCATAACGTGATGCCCGATGTGCAAGAGGCGTTGCAGCGGATGACCCGTTTTTCCGAAGACCTGAGGAGGGGGCGATTTCAGGGGCCCGGAGGGCCAATCACCGATATAGTAAACATCGGGATCGGAGGGTCAGATTTGGGCCCTGCCATGGCTTGTTTGGCCTTGGCACCCTATCATGATGGCCCCAAATGCCATTTCGTTTCAAACGTCGATGGAGCCCATTTGCATGATATTTTACAAAATCTGGACCCAACGCGCAGTTTATTTATCATAGCGTCAAAAACCTTTACCACGATCGAAACCATGACCAATGCGCAAACTGCGAAAGCGTGGTTGGCCCAGCATGTGACGGATCCGGGGGCGCAATTTGTGGCGCTTTCCACCGCGCAGGAAAAAACCAAAGCTTTTGGGATTGCCGCCGAGCGGGTGTTTGGCTTTGCCGATTGGGTCGGTGGGCGCTATTCGCTTTGGGGCCCTATTGGGCTGAGTTTAATGTTGGCGATTGGCCCAAATGCGTTTCGCGATTTTCTGCGCGGTGCGCAATCCATGGACCGGCATTTTTGCACCGCAGAGCTATCGCAAAATATGCCAGTTATGCTCGCGCTTGTGGGGCTGTGGCATCATCAGGTTTGCGGCTTTGCCACCCGCGCCGTGCTGCCCTATGAACAGCGCTTGAGCCGTTTGCCTGCCTATCTGCAGCAGCTCGAAATGGAAAGTAATGGCAAGCGCGTTGATATGAACGGTCAAGATTTGCCATATCCGTCAGGTCCGGTTGTCTGGGGCGAACCTGGCACCAATGGCCAGCACGCTTTTTATCAACTGATTCACCAAGGCACCGCGGTTGTGCCGTGTGAGTTTATGGTTGCGCGGGAAGGCCATGAAGCATCGCTTGACACGCATCACCGGCTTTTAATCGCCAATTGCTTGGCCCAGTCAGAGGCCTTGATGCGCGGCCGCACATTGGAGCAAGCCCGCCAATTGATGATAGCGCAGGGGCTAAGTGGCGATGAATTGGAGCGGCAGGCGCGGCATCGCGTCTTTCCCGGCAACCGTCCTTCAACCACGCTCATCTATCCACGGCTTAGCCCGTTTGTTTTGGGGCAGATTATTGCTCTTTATGAACATCGCGTATTTGCCGAGGGGGTTATTTTGGGAATCAATAGTTTTGACCAATGGGGGGTCGAACTGGGAAAAGAACTGGCCCGCGATATGGAGCAGTTGCTCAGTGGCGCGGCATCGGCCGCGGATAAGGATGGATCAACGCAGCGCTTGCTTGATTATATTCGCACCGCACAAAGTTAAAGCCAGCACTGCCTGCGCGCCGGCGCACCCGTTTGTCACCCAAGACCCCATTTTTGTTCAAGCGTTTCAATAGCCGCGATCCGATCCGCTGTTTTGGGATGGCTCATCAACCATGCGGGAAGACTGCCTATTTGCCCTGTCAGCTCTTCCAATTTCAGAAATAACGTTTTTTGCGCGTCGGTTCCCAATCCCGATTTGACCATCAGGGCTGCGGCATATTCATCTGCCTCGTATTCATCGCCGCGCGACAGACGCGCCATCAACAAATTTGCCACCAAGCCGGCAATCCATGGGCCTATCCCAGGCAAAACCCGCCCCAGCACCATCCCCAACGCGGCTCTTACGGCATTTTGGCCGGAAAAATCGATCATACGCCGACGTGCATGGCCCAGCGCAACATGGCCAAGTTCATGCGCGATCACCGAGGCCAACTCTTCTCCGCTGACATCGCCCGCCTTGTATTTATTGTAAAATCCACGGGTGATAAAAATCCGTCCATCCGGCGCGGCCAGGCCGTTGATCGGGTCGATCTCATAGATTTGAACGTTTAGCTTTGGAATATCCAGCGCTTTTGCCATGCGTTGCAACAGGGGGCTCAGCGCGGGATCCATTAAGGTAACAGATTGCTGATCCAAGGTTTTTGCAGTGCGCCAGGCAGAAAATTTATACATCACCAGCCCATAGATCAGAGCCAGAAGGATAGGAGAAAATCGCAACATGACTGTGATATGGCCTCAGGCTGCCGCCTTGACAAGCCCTATCGCACCAACTCTTTCATGCCACGCTCTAGCCCGGCCAAGGTCATCGGGACCATTTGGTCTTCAAAAATTTCTTGGATCATTTGAATGGATTGGGTGTAACGCCAATGCGTGTCCGGCACCGGATTGATCCAAATATTCGACGGCCATTGCGCGCGCGCGCGCATCAGCCAAGTTTGCCCTGACTCTGCATTCCAATGCTCATTCGCGCCGCCTGCATAGGCCACTTCATAGGGCGACATACTCGCATCTCCGACGAAAATGCATTTATAATCAGAACCATAGGTGCGCAAAATCTCATGGGTTTGGGTTTGATCGTTCCAACGTCGCGCATTGTCGCGCCAGACCCCCTCATAAAGGCAATTGTGAAAGTAAAAATATTCCAAATGTTTGAATTCGGCGCGGGCAGCTGAAAATAATTCTTCTACTAATTTGATATAAGGATCCATCGAGCCGCCCACATCCAAAAATAGCAGCACCTTGATCGCGTTGCGGCGTTCGGGCCGGGTTTGCACGTCAAGATATCCATTTTCGGCTGTTGAGCGGATGGTGCCATCAATGTCCAATTCATCCGCAGCCCCATCGCGGGCCCAGCGACGCAGGCGTTTTAAAGCCACTTTGATGTTGCGGGTTCCCAGCTCAACGCTGTCATCAAGGTTTTTAAATTCGCGCTTATCCCAAACTTTAACCGCGCGCTGATTGCGGCTTTCGCTTTGACCTATGCGCACCCCTTCAGGGTTGTATCCATAGGCGCCAAAGGGCGAAGTGCCTGCCGTGCCAATCCATTTGCTGCCGCCTTGATGGCGTTTCTCTTGTTCCTTCAGCCGCTGCTTTAAAGTCTCCATAAGCTTGTCAAAGCCGCCCAAAGCTTCGATTTCGGCTTTTTCTTCCGGGCTGAGATGCTTTTCCGCCATTTTTTTCAGCCAGTCAGAGGGAATATCCACCGCGTTCAGGATATCCGCATCGCTGAGGTTTTCTAAGCCTTTGAAGCTGGTTTGAAAGGCGCGATCGAACCGGTCAAGATGGCGCTCATCCTTCACCATGATGGTCCGGGCCAAATAGTAAAACCCCTCTAAATCATAGATCACCATGCCGGTTTGCACCGCATCGAGAAAACTGATGAATTCGCGCAATGAAACTGGAATGCCGGTTTTTCTGAGCGTTTCGAAAAAGGGCAGAAACATCGCGTTAGATCACCGTACGATCAATAATGATGGTGATGATCAAGCCGATCAGTGCAAATAAAATTCCATAGCCAGCGGCATATTGTGCCATATCCAGCCCTTTTCCTCTGCGCTTTCGCGCGATCGCCGCGCCTAAAATGGCACCAAATAATCCGCTCAATAGATACATAATTACACTCTGTTTTATGGGGGTTGCTTTCAGGATAAAAGCCAAGGATCCGCTGGCTTTGATCTAGCCCCTTTATTTGTAAAAGTCACGCGCTCTGCTGATTTCAAGTAAAACTTTCGCGCGCTGCGATCAACGGCCGCTGCGCGCCATAAAGGCCAAGCGTTCAAATAAATGCACATCTTGCTCGTTTTTCAGCAAAGCCCCATGCAGTTTTGGCAGGGCATTGGCACCATCCCGCTGAAGATCCTCGGCGCTGAGATCTTCAGCCAATAAAAGTTTCAACCAATCCAAAACCTCGGAGGTCGAGGGTTTCTTTTTCAGCCCGGGTTGCTCTCTGAGTTCGTAAAATTGGGTGAGCGCGGCGGCAAGTAGTGATTCCTTGATGTCTCCATGATGCACCTGAACGATTTGTTTCAAGGTCTCGGGATTGGGAAATTGAATATAGTGGAAAAAGCAACGGCGCAAAAACGCATCGGGCAATTCTTTTTCGTTATTTGATGTGATGATCACGATAGGGCGGTTTATGGCGCGCACCGTTTCCCCAGTCTCATAGACGTGGAATTCCATTTTATCCAATTCCTGAAGGAGATCATTTGGGAATTCTATATCCGCTTTATCGACCTCATCGATCAACAAAACCACTTTTTTATCGGCTTCAAAGGCCTGCCATAACTTGCCTTTGCGGATGTAATTGGCCACATCGTGCACGCGTTCTTCGCCCAATTGGCTGTCGCGCAACCGGCTGACCGCATCATATTCATACAGGCCTTGCTGGGCTTTGGTGGTGGATTTTATATTCCATTCAAGCATCTCCAGGCCAAGCCCGCTGGCGACTTGTTTGGCCAGTTCGGTTTTACCTGTGCCAGGCTCGCCTTTGATCAAAAGCGGCCGTTCCAGCGTGACTGCGGCGTTCACAGCGATGGTGAGATCTTCCGTCGCTACATAGTTTTTGGTTCCGGTAAATTTCATTCTTTTGCCCATATTCTTGCCAAGTTGCGCGGAACTTAGCGGGTTAATCATTTTGCTGCAATCTGTTGCTATTGAGTAGTGACAAGCCCGTCTTGTTACGGTAGGTGCGTGCCAATGGGAACGGAAAGTTGTGGAAGGAGACATGCATGTCATACTCTGATCCAAGCCAAGGGGTAGTAATGAAGCAAGAGAGTTTTATTCCGGATAGCTATACTCCTGCCGAAGACGAGCCATTCATGAATGAGCGTCAGGTGGAATATTTTAGAAGAAAGCTGTTGGATTGGAAAAATGATCTGATGAGCGACAGCAAGGAAACGATCGAAGGGCTTCAAGACGGCACGCGCAATATCCCAGATATTGCAGATCGCGCCAGCGAAGAAACTGATCGCGCGCTGGAATTGCGCACGCGGGACCGCCAGCGTAAGCTCGTTTCGAAAATTGACGCCGCGCTGCGCCGCATTGACGAGGGCGAATATGGCTATTGTGAGGTCACGGGTGAGCCTATTTCGCTTAAACGGCTTGATGCACGGCCTATCGCGACGATGAGTTTGGAAGCTCAAGAGCGCCATGAGCGGCGCGAAAAAGTGCACCGCGACGACTGAGGAAACCTGAAAAGCCGATCCGCTAGATCGGCTTTTTTATTGAGGTGAAACATGGAGAACGGCTTGCAGGTCCAGGTCGTAGGGGGCGGTATCGCGGGTTTGGCCGCGGCGCTAGCCTGTTCTCAAAGCGGCGCCAATGTTCACCTCTGCGAGCAGGCTGCGGCGATCAAAGAGGTTGGGGCCGGTTTGCAAATTTCTCCCAATGGGCTGGCCGTGCTCAGCCGCTTGGGGCTGAAGGACGCGGTTGCGGATATTGCAGATCGCGCCGAGGCGGTGGATTTGCGCGATTACAAAGACGGAAAATTGGTCTGCCGTCTTGATTTGAAAGCCCACGCGTCGGATCTGGATTTCTTGCTGGTGCATCGCGCCGATCTTATCCAAACCCTCTTTCAAGCCTGCAAAGCGCAGGGGGTGCGCTTTGCCTTTTCGCAAAGCCTTTCCAGCCAAGATCTTTTATCTGGCGCTTTCGGCCGCGAGGCGGCAGCGAGCCCCGTGGATTTGGTGATTGGGGCGGATGGGGTGCGCTCAAACATGCGAACGGCTTTGCTGGGTCCATCTGCGCCGTTTTTTACCGGGCAGGTGGCGTGGCGCGCGCTGGTCTCCAATAGCATGGATCATCCCAATAAGGTGATGGTGCATATGGGGCCGGGGCGGCATATTGTGAGCTATCCGCTGCGCAGCGGCAGCCTGGTGAATTTGGTGATGGTACAAGAACGCAGCCTATGGGCGGGCGAAGGTTGGTCTCATCGCGATGATCCTGCGCATGTTCGAGCTGCTTTTGCTGATTTTGGCGGGCTTGCACATGTGTTGCTGAACGCGCTTTCCGAGGTGTATTTATGGGGTTTATTCCGTCATCCTGTGGCCGAGTGTTGGTTTCAGGATCGCAGCGTTTTAATCGGAGACGCCGCGCATCCGATGCTCCCTTTCTTGGCTCAAGGCGCCAATATGGCCTTGGAAGATGCTTGGGTGTTGAGCCGGGCATTGCATCTTCATGGTGCAACGCGGCAAGGCTTTCAGCGCTATCAGTTTTTGCGGCAAGCCCGCGTGAAAAAGGTTGTTGCAACAGCCCAAAGCAATGCCCGCAACTATCACCTCAGTGCCCCGCTGACCCGGTGGGTCGCGCATAGCGCATTGCGCGGTTTGGGGGCGGTCGCCCCAAGCGCAATGTTAAAACGTTTTGATTGGTTATATCGCTTTAACCCCGATACGGGGCTGTCCTAAAGATCTAATTGCGCCCAAACCGGCACGTGATCTGATGGTTTTTCAAAGCCGCGGATGTCTTTGTCGATGCCGGCGTCAAGCAGCAGGTCGGCGCAGGCAGGCGTCATGAGAATATGATCGATCCTGATTCCGTCATTGCGGTTCCATGCTCCGGCTTGATAATCCCAAAAACTATAATGGCCGGGTTCTGCGTGCTTGCACCGAAACGCATCTGTGAAGCCCAAATGGGTGATTGCTTGGTAGGCTGCGCGGCTTTGCGGTAAAAACAACGCGTCATCTGTCCAAATTTCGGGGCGGGCGGCGTCCTCTGGTTGAGGGATGATATTGTAATCCCCGGCCATCAAGGCGGGCATTTCTGCGGCCATAAGCTCTATGGCGCGTTGGCGCAGGCGTTTCATCCAGGCAAGTTTGTATTCATATTTGGGGCCGGGGGCCGGGTTGCCATTGGGCAAATATAGGCCGCAGATTTTGAGCGCGTGCTTGCCGATGACAGTGGCTTCAATCCAGCGGGCTTGCACATCTTCGGGATCCCCGGGCAGGCCAAAGGAAATATCTTCCAGCGGCAGTTTCGACAAAATAGCCACGCCATTGAATGATTTTTGCCCATGGGTCACCACTTGGTAGCCACGATCCTCAAAGAGATCGCGCGGAAATCCTTCATCGACAGATTTAATCTCTTGCAGAAGAGCAATGTCCGGTGTGCTGCTGTCAAGCCAATCGCATAAGGCCGGCGTTCTGGCTTTAACGCCATTGATGTTGAACGTTGCTAATTTCATCTTCACCCCCAAGCTTCCCTTGCCCTGAGCCTTTAGCGGTGTCTTGCGGTTTTTCGCAAGCGAAACTGCGATGTAAGAATCACTTAATACACTTAAAAGTTGTAAATTGAGCCAGGAAGAGTAGGTTTTTTATAAATTCCTTCAAACTAAGTAAAAATTTAAATTTATATATAACAGAGGTTTAAATATGTTTTCGGGCTAAATTTTAGGAATTTTCTTCAAAAGCAAGAAAAAAAACTTGCAATACAACCTAAAGATGTAATTAATAGATTATACAACCTGGAGAAAAAAACATGTCAGCCTAAAAATTCGAAATCCAAGCCGCTTCCGCCACTCAAGAAACTGCCAGCATGCATAGTGGCGAGGGCACCCATTTGTTCACATCCGCCTCAGAGCCTTTTGGCCCGATGCAGGCGTATCTTGGAGAAGGTGTTGAAATGTTCACCT
>ERZ1048872.1383-NODE-1383-length-20457-cov-35.239437_pt1 | contig 20457 bp, 18 predicted proteins | sample MGYA00383100_ERZ1048872 | MGnify/ENA primary metagenome ERZ1048872 (study PRJEB29581, sample SAMEA5548370) | metagenome | biome: marine; feature: coastal; material: water | depth 50 m | study: Short-term variability in the microbial, nano- and picoplankton...
AAGTTATTAATGGTGCATCTGATTTAATGGTAGAAGTATTTGGCGAGGCAGGAAAACACGCGCGTGCTGCAGTTGGCTCTTCTAGTTTACCATTAGGTGTGGCTGTTGAAGTTGAGGGTATTTTTCAGATTAAATGAATTTATTAGCTCCATTTATTAATGGGCCAATTGCTCACCGCACATTGCATGATGTTAAATCAGGCAGACCTGAAAATTCTTGGGAGGGATTGGAAGCGGCAATATCTCATGGTTTTGCAATTGAAATCGATCTGCAGTTATCTCTTGATGGAATACCTATGGTTTTTCATGATTACAAATTAAACCGAGTCACAAATGAGACTGGATTAATTTCTGAAAAAAGAGCTGAAGAATTAGAAAAAATTATTTTAAAAGGTGGTAAAAAATGCATTCCTAGATTTGACACATTCATGTCTTATATTGATGGCAGAGTACCTGTTTTGATTGAATTAAAAGATCAAGATGGCTCTTTGGGGAAAAGCACGTCTGTATTTGAAAGTGCTGTTTGTCAAACTTTAAAACACTATCAAGGTGCTGTCGCTATTATGTCCTTTAATCCATTTATGATGGAGGAATGCGCAAAGATTTTACCAGACATTCCCCGTGGTCTTATAACAGAGATTTTTAAGCAAAATGAATGGACTAGAATTTCTAAATCGCGTTGCGATGAATTAACTATGATATCTGATTATTCCCTTGCTGGAACAACATTTATTTCGCATGACCATGAGGATTTAAATTCTCATGTAGTTGCTCGGTTGAAAAAAACAGGAGCAACTATACTTTGTTGGACTGTTCGCAACCAAAACCAGGATACTCTTGCGCGAAAGGTTGCAGACTCTGTAACATTTGAAAATTACTTACCTGATGGATTCTAATGGTTAACAAGCATCAGGTCGAGCTGTCAGTTGTTGGGAAAATATCTGATATTGGTAAATTTGATTGGGATGCTTGCGCTTCCAATGAGGATGAAAGTGAAAGACCTGAAGACCCGTTTGTAACCTATAGATTTCTCAAAGGACTCGAAGATAGTAAATCAGTTGGAGCTGGCACAGGTTGGGTGCCCCAATATATCGTTGCTAAATATGATAAGAAAATAATTGGTGTAATGCCTAGTTTTGCAAAAGGACATTCACAAGGAGAATATATTTTTGATCATAATTGGGCACATGCTTATGAGAATTCTGGTGGTAAATATTATCCAAAATTACAAGTATCTGTACCCTTTACACCAGTAACGGGGCGACGGTTTCTTACAATTCCAGATTACCACGAAATTGCACAATCTGCTCTTCTAGAGGGTTTGCAGATTATAGTAAGTCAACAAAGGTGGTCATCTGCTCATATCACTTTTTGTTCTGCTGATGAGTTTAATGCTGGCAAGGAATTGGGTCTATTGCAAAGAATAGGTCAGCAGTTTCATTGGGAAAATCAAAATTATAAAAATTTTAGTGATTTTTTGGAAAATTTATCATCCCGTAAAAGAAAAAATATTAAAAAAGAGCGTAGAATTGCAGCTAATTTTGGTGGAACATTCCATCAATTTACCGGTGATGCAATTAAATATGAACATTGGGAAGCATTTTGGAATTTTTATATTGATACGGGAAACAGAAAATGGGGAACTCCTTATTTAACCAGAGAGTTCTTTGATTATGCGCATAAATATTTACGTAATGATATAGTTCTTTTTTTATGCCAAAAAGATGGAAAATGGATTGCTGGAGCATTAAACTTTATTGGTCGCAATACACTTTTTGGGCGATATTGGGGATGTATTGAGAGTTACCCATGCCTACATTTTGAAGTGTGTTATTACCTTGCCATTGACTTTGCCATTAAAAACAACCTCTCAAGAGTTGAAGCTGGTGCTCAAGGTGAACATAAATTAGCACGAGGATATTTACCTACACCAACGTATTCGCTTCACTGGTTTGAAAATAAAAACTTTGAAAATGCCGTTGAAGAATATTTGATTGCAGAGAGAAAAGCTGTTGATGATGATATTGAAATATTAACAGAATATGGACCATTTCGTAAAGTTCAGGAGGACTGAATGCCATCTATTTTAACAAAAAAAGAACGTAATGAAGAATTGTCAAATTTAATTGAAAATGGTTGGGAAATGATTGATGGCAGGGATGCTATTTATAAAGAATTTAAATTTAAATCTTTCATTCATGCATTTGGATGGATGTCTTCAATTGCACTAATCTCTGAAAAATTAGATCACCATCCTGAATGGAGTAATGTGTATAACACTGTGGAAGTAACTCTTACTACACACAGTGCTAATGGTTTGACTAAATTAGATTTGGCACTTGCTAAAAAAATGGATATTCAAAAAAATAATTAGTAAATTATTTCAATGAATTACAATTGATCAAGTATGGTTTCTCCACCTGAGATATCGCATGTTGTTCTTTCGATCTCTTCATTTAATGAAGTAATCACACCATTTTCTATGATCATAGAATATCTTTGAGATCTTCCAATAAACCCAACAGCCGGTACAGTAAAATCAAACCCAATTTCTTTTGTATAAGAGCCGTCACTATCGGATAACATTCCAATTTGCGCAACATCCGCTCCCATATCCTTTGCCCAAGATTTCATTACATGAACGTCATTTACCGCTAAGCAATAAATTGCATCAACACCATTTGCTCTAATTGAATCAGCATTTCTTACAAAACTCGGCATGTGAGCGGTCGAGCATGTATTTGTATAAGCACCTGGGAGTCCAAAGATGACTATTTTTTTACCTGCAGTTAAATCTTTTATATCATGCGCGATAGGGCCATCATCTCCCATGCTTTGAAATGTTGCATTAGGTAGAGTATCTCCAACAGAAATTTTCATGTCCAGTCCTTTGTATATATGGGAGTATATGTATAGTTAAATTATTTTTTTGGTAGTAAATTTATTAATTAATATATACGGCTAATTTATTTTTGACTAATAGTGAAATGTATAAACTAAATAAATTTTATTATATATTTGATCGGAATTATTTATATGAAACATATAGTAGTAGTGGGAGCAGGCCAAGCAGGCTTTTCTGTTGTTTCAAAATTGAGAAATTTACAATTTGATGGTTTAATAACATTAATTGGAAATGAACCTGTACCGCCATATCAGCGCCCACCACTTTCAAAAAAATACCTATTAGGTGAAATGGATGTTGAAAGATTATATTTACGTCCACTAAGTTTCTATAATGATCATGAAATTAATTTAAAATTAGGTGAAGACGTAACGGCGGTTGACTCAAAGCAAAAGATAATCACCGTTGGAAAAGAAATTATTAATTATGACGAATTGATTTTTACTACAGGATCAACGCCAAACTACTTACCTCCTCAAATTGGTGGTAATCTAGGAGGTGTATACGTTGTCAGAAACTTATCCGATGTTGATAGTATAGTTTCAGAATTTATAATAAATAAACATGTTCTTATAATAGGTGGTGGCTATATTGGTTTGGAAGCTGCTGCAGTCGCCTCTAAGCTTGGTTTGAGGGTTACTTTGGTTGAAATGGGGGAGCGCATTCTTCAGCGTGTAGCCAGTTCTGAAACTTCTGATTATTTTCGAAATTTACATACAAATAATGGCGTAGTTATTCGTGAAAATGTTGGTGTGAAAAAACTAAAAGGTAATGATTGCGTAGAAGTAGTCGAATTAACAGATGGATCAAATTTAGAAGTTGATTTTGTGATTGCTGGTATTGGAATATCTCCATCAACAAACTTGGCTAAAATGGCAGGGTGTAAATTAGATAATGGTATCAAAACAGATGCAACTGGAAGAACATCAATAAGCTCTATTTGGGCAGCGGGAGATTGTGCATCGTTTCCATATAGAGATACTAGAATTCGATTGGAGAGCGTTCCAAATGCAATTGATCAAGCAGAATTACTTGCTTTAAATATTATGGGTGGAAATTTAGAATATAGAGCAAAGCCGTGGTTTTGGTCAGATCAATTTGATGTAAAGTTACAAATCGCTGGTCTTAATAGCGGATTTAATGATGTTGTGACCAGGGGCGCAAATTCTAGTATTTCTTTTTGGTATTATAAAGATACCGAACTGCTTGCGGTTGATGCAATGAATGATCCAAGAGCATACATGATAGGAAAGCGACTTATCGAAGCTGGGCGTAGTCCAGAAAAAGATTTAGTTAAAGACACTTCTGCTGATTTGAAATCTCTTTTGTGATGCGAATAATTGGTGGCAAATACCGTGGGACTGTGTTGGCGAATGTCGGCAAAGGTGATATTTTAGCACAGTTGCGGCCGACCGCAGATAGAGTTCGTGAAAGTATCTTTAATTTATTAATAAATGGTGGATATGGTAACTTAGTTCAAGACGCTAGTGTATTAGATTTGTTTGCAGGTACTGGTGCTTTAGGTCTTGAAGCTTTATCACGTGGGGCTTCTTGTGCCTTGTTCATTGAAGATGGAGCAAAATCGTGTTCCTTAATCCGTGAAAATATCGATATTTTAAATGTAGAAAAATATGCAAAGTTGATTAAATGTGATGCAACTAAACACATTCAAAAAAATGAAATAAAATATGATTTAATTTTTTTAGATCCTCCATATGGAAAAAACCTTGGTGAAAAAGCATTATTAGCATTTTTAAAAAATGATTGGCTTTCTGATGATGCAATTTGTGTTTGGGAGGAAAACTCACAAAAAATTGCTCCAATTGGCTTTTCAATTTTAGATTGCCGAAAGTATGGTGACACATGGATTCATATTATGGAAAAAAGCCAGAATAGTTAATTTTAACATTAAATGATAAAATACACTTGTTCCCAGAATCTCTTTGTGTGATTTATTATTTTTGTAATTTACGAACAGGATCCAGATGCCAAAAGATCTATTAAAATCAGTCTTTGGACATGATCAATATCGTGATGGGCAATCTGAAATCGTAAATGCAATAATAGCAGGTAAAGATGTGTTGGCTATCATGCCGACAGGGGGTGGTAAGTCGTTATGTTTTCAACTGCCTGGGATAAAATTAAATGGGACAGTTCTGGTTGTTTCTCCATTAATTGCATTAATGAGGGATCAAGTTTCTGCATTAAAAGCACTTGGTGTAAATGCAGGCGCATTAACAAGTGGAAATACAGACGATGAAACTGAAGAAGTTTTTAATGCTTTAGAAAATGGTAAACTAAAGTTGCTATATATTGCCCCAGAAAGGTTAGCAAATTTAGGAACGCAAAGAATGCTTTCTAATCTCCCAATTAGCTTTATAGCAGTTGACGAGGCCCATTGTGTATCTCAGTGGGGGCATGATTTCAGACCAGACTACTTAAGAATTGGTGAGTTAAGAAAACTACTTAATGTCCCTTTGGCGGCTTTTACAGCAACTGCTGATCCTGAAACACAAACTGAGATTAAGGATCGTTTGTTTGAATTTAAGAAACCAGAAGTTTTCCTTCAAGGATTTGACCGCCCTAATATTCACTTATCTTTTTCAGTTAAAAATTCACCTAGGCAACAAGTTATAAATTTCGTTGAAAGGCGAAAGGGGCAATCTGGCATTATTTATTGTGGATCAAGAGCAAAGTGCGAAACGATAGCACAAGCATTGAGAGCGGCTGGTCATGAAGCGATACATTATCATGCTGGAATGGATGCCGAAGATCGTCGAATTTCAGAACGACGCTTCCAACTTGAAGATGGATTAATAGTTGTAGCAACAATTGCGTTTGGAATGGGAATTGATAAACCAGATATTCGATATGTTATTCATGCAGATTTACCAAAGTCTATTGAAAGTTATTATCAAGAAATAGGGCGTGCGGGGCGTGACGGTGAGGCGGCAGAAACAATGACGCTTTATGGTGCGGATGATATTAGATTACGCCGATCTCAAATTGACGAAGGGTTAGCATCAAATGATCGTAAAAAAGTAGACCATGGTAGATTAAACTCTTTGCTGGGACTTGCAGAAGCGCGCCGATGTCGACGTAGAGTGCTATTGAGATATTTCGGTGATGATATTCAAACATGTAATAATTGCGATTTATGTGATACACCGCCATTATTGTTCGATGGCACTAAACATGTAAGGATGGCTCTTTCAGCTATTTTAAGAACTGAAGAGAGGTTTGGAGCTGGCTATTTAATTGATATTTTGCGTGGAAAATCGACAGATAAAATAAAACAAAATGGGCATGATAAATTGCCAACATTTGGTATTGGGCAGGATTACTCAAAGTCTGAATGGCAAGGGGTTTTTCGACAAATGATGGGTTATGATTTGGTTAGGCCAGATATTGAACGTTTTGGTGCTTTTAGAATGACTGAGATGGCGCGCCCTATTTTGCGAAATGAACAGACAATTGAGTTACGCAAAGACACAATAATTAAAGAAATTCGTAAGGCAAAAGTTAAATCTCTAGTTGCAGAAGAAGATGAAACATTATTTTCAGCTTTGCGCTCAAAAAGAAGATCTCTTGCAGAAGCCCTTAATGCGCCTGCGTATGTTGTTTTTGCAGATGCAGTATTGATGGAGATGGCAAAAACAAGACCATCAAACTTGGATGAATTTTCAAATTTATCAGGTGTAGGATCTGTAAAATTAGAGAGATATGGGAAGGCATTCTTGGAAGTAATAAACGATGAGTTTTTAGAGCAACATCCCTCAAGACGCCGATTAGCAGGCAAAGACGCTGGGCAAATATTTGATAAACTTCAGGCTATCCAATTAGAATTAATGCATGGTCCACATGGCCATGATAAACCTTTGGTGTGTTCTGCAAGTATATTAGCAAAGCTTGCATCCTCAAAGCCACGTGCAATGGAGGCTGTGGAAAGATTGTTAGGTAAACAAAAGACTGAGAGATTTGGCGTGGCTTTTTTAAAAATATTATTAGATTAAACTTGGCTACTTGTTGAAGACTGCTATGTTTAGTTCAGTAGTAAAGGAAAAAATAAAATGCTTTCTGTTATTTCACCAGCAAAAAAATTAAATTTTGAGGAAGTTTTAGATGTTAAAGACAGTACGCCTAAATTCCAAAATGATGCTAATTATCTAGCAGAAATTGCCAGAAAACTTTCTGTTTCTGATTTAAGAAATATGATGAAAATTTCAGAAGATCTTGCAATTCTCAATCAAAAAAGATTTCAATCATTTTCTAATCAACCAGAAGATTATGAGACAAAACAAGCTGCACTTGCATTTTCTGGTGACACATATACGGGATTAGACGCTGGCAGCCTAACATCGCAAGAGTTAAGCTATGCTCAAGACCATCTGCGGATATTATCAGGATTATATGGTGTATTGCGACCATTAGATCGTATCCAGCCTTATAGATTAGAAATGGGACGTAAAATTGCTACTAACTCAGGAAGTACATTATACGCTTATTGGGGTGATCGTATTGGCAATGAATTAGATTTAGTTTCTGATGGGATAGTAATTAATTTAGCGTCAAATGAATATTTTAAAGCTGTGGGTAAAAATATGAAAAGTAGAATTATTACGCCAAGCTTTAAAGAAGATCGTAATGGAGAGCTTAAAATGATTGGTTTCTTTGCAAAAAAAGCTCGTGGTGCAATGGCTCGTTTTATTATAAAAAATAATATTAAAAAGTCAGAAGATTTAAAAGGTTTTAATATAGATGGATACGGCTTCAAAGCTGAATTGTCAGATAATAATAATTGGGTATTCACTAGAAAAACTACATAGATTTTAAGGAATTTAATGATGGCAAAAACTAGAGTAGCTGTTGAATTTGGCATGGGTACGTCCTTAAGAAGACAAGATTATACGAAAGCTGCAATTAGCGCCCTTAAGGATGCATTATGGCACAACTCATTAAGTATGAGTGATGCATTAGGTTTTGATAAGTCTGCTATGATTATTGATGTCGAAATTGCAGTTCAGCAACCTGAAAATGTTAACTTAGAGGAACTAAAAAATATTTTGCCTTATGGAAAAGGTTCTTTCAAAACAGTTTTTGGGGGTCTTGATGTGGAAAAAGCTGAGGGTGGTATTACAGTAATTGCTAACGCTGCTGTCGTTGTTTCTTTTGATATGGAGGCAACAAATGCGTAGATTAATCTTGGAAATGGGCATGGGAAATGACTTGTATGGCATGGATTATACCAAAGCCGCAAAACGTGCTGTCGAAGATGCATTTAGGCATTCAACTTTAAGTATTTTCAAATCATTGAATCTTGATGCAAGTAAAATGCAAGTAAAGGTAACTGTGGGTGTCAATGAGCCTGAAAAAGTAGACTGTACGGCAGTTGCAGCTATATTACCGCGAGGTGTTGCTGTTGTATCTGCTGTCAGAGGTGGCCAAAACATAGCTGACCCGATGAATGATACTGCACATGTAATCGCAACAGCAGCGGTTGAAGCATATTATCCAATTAAACAATCAGAATGGAAATTAAGTTAAACTATTGTCACTTTTTTGAAAAACGACACCTGATGTCGTGAAAAGAATTGATAGAATCATTCCTATATGAAATATTTAAATAAATTTTCATATAGGAATGATTAACTTGTCAGTAGATTTTATCAAAACAAGTGGAACTCTAGGGGTTGATTTACGTGCTCTGCGAAAGTCACGTGGTATTACTTTAATAGATTTATCAGAAAAGATAGGACGGTCTGTGGGTTGGTTGAGCCAAGTAGAGCGTGATATTTCATCCCCTACAATAAATGAACTACGTCAACTTGCGAAAGAATTCCAAGTCCCCATATCATTATTTTTTGGCAGTTCAGAGGCAAAAGCTAATGAAGTAGGTAGAATTGTTCGAAAATCAGCAAGAAGAAAAATTGGTGGTGGTGATATTGGCTTAGTAGAAGAACTACTTTCGCCAGACTTAACAGATGATTTTGAAGTCTTGCGGTCAGTTTTTAATCCTAATGCCAAATTAGAGAATTTTGTGGTGCGGCCCACTCAAGAAGTAGGTTATGTTGTTTCCGGAAATTTAAATTTGTGGATAGAAAATGAAATGTTTGAATTAGAGCCAGGAGATAGTTTTAGAATACGTGGTGAACAATTTAAGTGGGCTAATCCAAATAATGAAAATGCAATAGTAATTTGGGTTATTGCACCACCTATCTATTAGAGAAATGTATTAATTGTGAATTATGTGAGAACATAAAATGAATAAAAAGGATTATAAAATGTCAGAATTTCCAACAACTGCACGAGTGGTTATTATTGGTGGAGGAGTAGTTGGTACTTCAGCACTTTATCATCTTGCAAAGGCAGGGTGGAAAGATTGCGTCTTATTAGAAAAAAACGAATTAACTGCAGGGTCAACATGGCATGCAGCAGGTAATGTTCCAAACTTTGCTGGGTCTTGGGCAGTTATGAACATGCAAAGATACTCTGCAGAAATGTATAGAACTCTTGGTGAAGATGTTGGTTACCCTATGAATTATCACGTCACAGGATCAATTAGGTTAGGGCATTCAAAAGAGCGAATGCAAGAATTTGAACGAGTAGCTGGAATGGGGCGATATCAGGGATTAAAAATGGATATTTGCTCACCTGAAGAGCTCAAAGAAATTCACCCATTTATAAAAACCCACGATCTTAAAGGGGGTCTTTGGGACCCGTTAGATGGAGATATAGACCCAGCTCAATTAACTCAAGCATTGGCAAAAGGTGCGAGGAATGAGGGAGGACAAATTGAACGTTTTTGTCCTGTAACTGGAATTGAGCGTGATGGTGATGAGTGGATTGTTAAAACTGACAAAGGTAACATTAAATGTGAATTTGTCGTTAATTGTGCTGGTTATTATGCTCAACGTGTAGGGGAAATGTTCAAGCCATTTGGTGGGCGTACTGTGCCTATGGTTGTTATGTCACATCAATATTTTTTAACTGAACCAATTGCAGAATTAGAAGCTTGGAGCAAAGAAAATAATCGTAAAGTCCCTCTTTTGCGTGATGTTGATTCTTCATATTATTTAAGACAAGAAAAAAACGGATTAAACCTTGGTCCTTATGAGCGTAATTGTAAGGCACATTGGGTGACACCAGAAGATCCAATGCCTGAAGATTTTTCTTTTCAATTATACCCAGACGATTTGGAGCGATTGGAATGGTATATGGAAGATGCAATGGAGCGGCTACCCTTATTAGGGACAGCAGGAATTGGACGAAATATTAATGGACCAATTCCATATGCCCCCGATGGGATACCTATGGTCGGCCCAATGCCCGGTGTGCCCAACGCGTTTGAAGCACATTCGTTTACTTTTGGAATTGCTCAAGGTGGGGGAGCAGGCAAGATATTATCTGAATGGATTATGCATGGTGAAACAGAATTAGATATGTGGGCATTGGATCCTAGAAGGTATACAGATTTCGCAGATCATGATTATTGCCTTGCAAAAGCTATGGAAACTTATGGACATGAATATGCAATGCATTTTCCTCATCACGAATGGCCAGCGGGTAGAAATAAAAAACTCTCACCTAATCATGATGCATTAATTACTGCAGGTGCTCAAATGGGTGCATATAATGGTTGGGAGCGAGCAAATTGGTTTGCAAAAGATGGTGATGATACATCTGAAGCGTCTACACATACATGGAAAAGAAATGGCCCATGGTCTGCACGTGTGAAAGATGAAGTTGAAGCATGTAGGGATGCTGCAGGTGTTTTAGATATGCCTGGCTTTTCACGCTATAACCTGACTGGTGAAGGTGCGGCTGAATGGTTAAGATGTCAAATTTCAGGAGCTATCCCTAAGATAGGTAGAATGAATCTTGGGTACTTTGCTGATAGTAGAGGGCGTATTGTAACCGAAGTAACAATTATTAGATTTGATGAAGATGAATTTTTATTAATGACGGCCGCAGTTGCACAATGGCATGATTTTGAGTTCTTGAAAAAGGCCTTGCCAGCACATGGTGAATTGAAATTAATTGACGTTACAAAAAAATACTCAACACTGTTATTAACTGGTCCGACCTCCCGTAAGATTTTAGAAAGTATTACAGAGGATGCTGATCTTTCAAAAGGGTGGCTCACACATCAAAAAGTAACTATATGTGGTGTACCCGCAAAACTATTCAGAATTTCTTTTGCTGGAGAGTTAGGTTGGGAAATTCATACTAACTTTAACGATACACCAATAGTATTTTCAGCAGTAATAAAAGCCGGTGCTAAACCTTTTGGAATGTATGCTTTAAATTCTATGCGTATTGAAAAAGGATACAGAACTTGGAAGGGTGATTTATCAACAGACTATACTTTATTAGAAGGTGGAATTGACCGTTTTATTAAATTTGACAAACCTCAGGATTTTCCAGGTAAAGCTGCATTGTTAGCAGAAAAACAACAGGGATCTAAAAAAAGATTTGTAACTTTAATAGTGGATACAGATTTTGCTGATGCACCATATATGTCAACAATTTGGCATGGTGATAAAGTTGTTGGTGAAACAACATCAGGAGATTGGGGATATCGTATTAATGCATCAATAGCACTTGGTATGGTACGTTCAGATCTTGCAGTACCTAATACAGAACTTGAAGTGGAAATATTTGGAAAAAGATGCAAAGCTATCGTCCAAAATGATGAAGCATTATGGGATCCAAAAAACGAAAGAATACGTGCATGACTATAACTATCCTTGATGGTGGAATGGGACAAGAATTAGTTGCCCGCGCTGGTAAAGCAACATCCTTATGGTCCGTTCAGGCATTACTTGATAATCCTGAGATAGTTCTTGCGGTTCATAATGAATATTTTTTATCTGGCGCAGATGTTGCAACTACAAATACATATTCTATTTTACCGGATCGATTAAAAAAGCATGGTTTATCAGATCAATTAGAGAAATTACAAAATTTAGCATGTCAACTAGCAAGCGATGCACGTGATTTAAATGGAAAGGGTATTGTTGCGGGATCATTGGGGCCACAAGGATTTTCTTATCAGCCAGATTTAGCACCACCTGCAGAAATTGCTGCTGAAGTCTATTCTAGATTATGCAAAATTCAATCCAACTATGTTGATGTGTTTATAGCAGAAACTATGTCTTCTGTTGACCAAGCTGAAGGTGCCTTAATGGGTGCTGCTGGTTTTAATAAACCAATTTGGTTAGCATTATCTGTAGATGATGGTGATGGAACAAAATTACGTTCTGGAGAAAATATTACTGATATTTTACCTTTATTAGATACATATAAACCAGCTGCAGTAATGGTTAACTGTTCTGCACCAGAGGCAATATCTGTTGCTTTGCCATTATTAAATAAAGCAAAAATACCAACTGGTGGATATGCAAATGGATTTGTTGAAATAGCAAAAGACTTCAATAAAATAGGTGCAACTGTCGACCTCTTGAAAGCAAGAACTGATTTAAGTCCAGAGACTTATGCAAATATTGCAAACGATTGGGTGAAATCAGGCGCTACATATATCGGGGGATGTTGTGAAGTTGGTCCAGCGCATATTGCTGAATTAAAGAGAAGATTTGGATAAACTTATAATCAAACCAAAAACCTTACAGGATAAGGCAATGAAAAGTGAAGTAAAACAAACAAGTATGAAAGTAGATATCATTTTATCTGATGGTTTTGTTATGACTGAGCTTTCGGGTGTAGTTGATGTTTTGCGATTAGCAAATCGAGTTGTTGATAAAAAAATGTTTACTTTTGGCTACGTAAGCCCTGAAGCGGGTATTGTTAAATCTAGCGCAGATACATGGTTAAATGCTTCAGCATTATCTAATAATCCAGATGCTGATATTGCGGTCTTTTTAGGGAATTCAGATTTAAATTTTACATCTCGTGAAATAGAAAAAGCTGTTCATAAATATAGATACACTAATGCGAAGGTAGTATTATTAGCCGAAGCAGCGGCAATATATATATCTGCTAATTCCGATGATGGGTTTGGACATACAACACATTGGGAAAATCGTTTGTTATTAGAGGAGCGGAGTGGACTTTATGATATTGCGCCGTCCCTTGCAGTATCCACAGATAAAATTGTTACTTGTGCTGGATTAGTATCAACTTATGATATCATGTTGCAGATCGTAGCTGGTTACTTGTCAAAAGCAAAATTATTAACAATATCAAGTATATTGCTACTAGATAAAGTTAGATCATTTGAAACAAGACAGCCTGGTGCAATGGATGCTTTAAGCACTGGTAAAGATAGTCATATCGACCAAGCGATAAAAATGATGCAATCAAACATTGAAGAGCCATTGAAAACTACTGAACTTGCAAAAGTTTTAGGTCAAACCACACGGTCTCTAGAAAGACAATTTTTAAGGCATTTGGGTCGAAGTCCAGGCCGTTTTTACCGTGAGTTACGTTTAATTCGTGCACAAAACTTTTTAGTAAATACTGACATGAGTATATTAGAAATTGCGGCAGCATGTGGATTTGGAAGTAATTTTGGAAAAATATATAAAGCTTATTATGGAAAAACACCGCGAGAAACTCGAAAAGAGCGTTTGGTTTAATTAAAGGAAAATAAATGACTGATATCCCAAAAACTGCACGTGCAGTAATAATCGGTGGTGGAGTAATTGGTTGCTCAGTAGCCTATCATTTGGCTAAAAAGGGCTGGAAAGAAATTATTTTATTAGAACGCAAACAGCTGACATCTGGAACTACTTGGCATGCTGCAGGATTAATCGCACAATTACGCGCTTCTGCTAACATGACAAAATTAGCAAAATATTCGCAAGAATTATATGGAAATTTAGAAAAAGAAACTGGAGTTGCCACGGGTTTTAAACGATGTGGATCTATAACCGTGGCTTTGACAGAGGAAAGAAAAGAGGAAATATTCAGACAAGCAGCAATGGCACGTGCTTTTGGCGTAGATGTTGAAGAGATTTCCCCAAAAGAAGTTCAGAATAAATATGAGCATTTAAATATTGATGGTGTTACAGCAGGTGTCTGGCTGCCCAAGGATGGACAAGGTGACCCAGGGAATATTGCTCAAGCTTTGGCAAAAGGCGCCCGCAATAACGGCGTTAAAATATTTGAAAACACATTAGTGACATCAATCACCAAAAAGGATCGGAGAGTTTCTGGAGTACACTGGAAGACAGATGTTGAGGCTGGATATATTGAAGCCGATATGGTTGTAAATTGTGGTGGAATGTGGGGACATGAAGTTGGCCGTATGGCAGGAGTAAACGTTCCACTTCACGCATGTGAACATTTTTATATAGTAACAGAGCCTATACAGGGATTAAAACAGTTGCCTGTATTACGAGTTCCTGATGAATGTGCGTATTATAAGGAAGATGCTGGTAAATTCTTGTTGGGTGCATTTGAACCTATATCAAAGCCTTGGGGTATGAATGGCATTCCGACTGATTTTGAATTTGACCAATTGCCAGAAGACTTTGATCATTTTGAGCCAATATTAGAAGCTGCATGTGAGCGCATGCCTATGCTTGCTGAAGCAGGTATTCAGACATTTTTTAATGGTCCTGAGAGTTTTACACCTGATGATGCATATCATTTAGGATTAGCGCCAGAATTAGATAATTTTTGGGTGGCTGCTGGCTTTAATTCAATTGGAATACAATCAGCTGGTGGTGCTGGAATGGCATTAGCTGAATGGATGGATAGTGGAGAAAAGCCGTTTGATTTGGGAGATGTAGATATATCAAGAATGCAGCCGTTCCAAGGTAATAAAAAATATTTGTTTGAAAGATCAAAAGAAACTCTAGGACTACTATACGCTGACCATTTTCCATTTTTACAAAAAAAGACGGCTCGAAATATTCGTAGAACACCTTTTCATTACCAGTTGTTAAATCATGGTGCAGTCATGGGAGAATTAGCGGGATGGGAAAGAGCAAACTGGTTTTCTGAAAAAGGACAAACAGCTTCATATGAATATTCATGGAAGCGACAAAATTGGTTTGAAAATTCAGCTAATGAACACCGTTCTGTACGGGAAAATGTTGGTTTATATGATATGTCTTCATTTGGAAAAATTAGAATAGAGGGGCGCGATGCAACTAGTTTTTTAAATTTTGTTGCAGCAGGACAATATGATGTTCAAATTGGAAAAATAGTATACTCGCAATTTTTAAATAACGCTGGTGGTATTGAAGCTGATGTTACTATTACAAGGCTTAGTGAAACTGCATATTTAGTTGTAACACCAGCGGCAACAAGATTGGCTGATCAAATTTGGTTAAGCCGTAATGTTGGTAATTTTAATGTAGTAATTACTGATGTTACAGCTGGTGAAGGCGTATTGGCTGTAATGGGTCCAAATAGTAGAAAACTTCTTCAAATGGTTAGTCCAAATTGTTTTGATAATGAAGTAAATCCTTTTGGGACTGCTCAAGAAATTGAAATCGGCATGGGTTTAGCTCGGGTGCATCGAGTGACTTATGTTGGCGAGCTTGGCTGGGAAATATACGCTAGTTCTGATCAAGCTGGGCACATTTTTGATACAATTTTTGAGGCGGGACAAGATGTTGGGATGAAGTTATGTGGTATGCATATGATGGATAGCTTGAGAATAGAAAAAGGGTTTCGACATTTTGGACATGATATTACGTGTGAAGATCATGTTTTAGAGGCTGGTTTGGGTTTTGCAGTGAAAACTGACAAACCAGATTTTATTGGACGTGATGCAGTTTTGCGAAAAAAAGAAAATGGTTTAGATAGGCGGCTGCTCCAATTTGTGCTTAACGACAGTGAGCCATTGCTTTACCATAACGAGCCAATTTTACGCGATGGAGTGCTAGTTGGGCATCTTACATCTGGAAATTATGGTCATACGATAGGTGCAGCAATCGGTTTAGGATATGTCCCATGTAAAAATGAAGCAGTTTCAGATATATTATCTTCAACTTATGAAATTGATGTAGCAGGTGTAAAAATAGCTGCAAATGTAAGCATAAAGCCCGTATATGATCCAAAATCTGAGCGTGTAAAAGTATAAGATAGATACATGCAGTCTTTAGAAAAGTATTAGTGACATTAATACTTTTGTAACTTAATTCTACTTTATGAAACCTTTTGTATATGAACCACCAAAAACTCCATTAGATATATTATATATCGATGAAGATGTTTTGGTTGTAAATAAACCGTCGGGCTTACTTACAGTTCCAGGAAAAGAATTGAAACACCATGATTCATTGGAATTAAGAGTAAAAATTGAATATCCAAATTCATTTTTGGTTCATAGGCTAGATATGGATACGAGTGGAGTTATAATTTTTGCGTTGAGCAAAAGCACTCAAAGATCATTAAATTTGCAGTTTGAAAAGCGTATAGTTAAAAAATTATATGAAGCTAGAGTTTTTGGAAATATTAAAGAAGATAATGGGTTTATTGATTTACCACTCATAGTAGATTGGCCTAATCGGCCATTGCAAAAGATAGATGCGAAAGAGGGAAAATCTGCACTAACCCATTGGCAAGTATTAGATAGAGAGGGAGATGTAACTAGAGTAGCGCTTATGCCAGAGACAGGCCGTACTCATCAATTAAGAGTTCACATGATGTCTTTAGGGCATACAATTTTAGGAGACCGTTTTTATGGTAATGTTGCTGAAATTAATTTAGCAAATGAATTACAATTGCATGCCAAAGATTTAATGATTCATCATCCCAAAAATGGAAAAAAGATTACTTTTAAAGCCCCACTACCATTTTAATTTATATTGAGTTTCAAAATAGTTTTTATTTTTATATTATGTGACTTGCTGATTTATATCTGAAGGGATAATTTAAGATTAATAAAAGGTGTCTCATGAATATTGATCCAGTAAATTTAACAGCTGATTTAATTCGCTGTAAATCCATAACTCCAAAAGAAGCTGGTGCATTGGTTCTATTGGAAGCTTTATTATCAAAGGCAGGTTTTGAGTGTAATAGAGTAGATCGTGGACTAGTTTCTAATTTATTTGCCCGGTGGGGATCGGGGAGAACACTTGGTTTCAATGGACATACTGATGTTGTTCCTGTTGGCTCAATAAATGATTGGAGCGTTGACCCATTTGGTGCGGAAATTAAAGATGGTTTTTTATATGGCCGTGGATCTACAGATATGAAATCTGGTGTGGCTGCATTTGCTGCTGCTGCAATTGATTTTGTTCAGAATAGTCCCCCGGATGGATCGATTGTATTGGCCATCACTGGCGATGAAGAAGGTCAAGCAGTAGATGGAACCGTTGCTTTGCTGGACTGGATGAATGAAAATAATGAGATTATTAATCATTGTATTGTTGGAGAGCCAACTTGTCCTGAAAATATAGGTGAAATGATGAAAATTGGGCGTAGGGGTTCAATGACAGCCTATTTCACAATACGTGGTGTTCAAGGTCATTCAGCTTATCCGCATCGTGCTAATAATCCTTTACCGATAATGGCAAAATTGATTTGTGATTTAACGTCTTTTGAATTGGACCAGGGCTCTAAACATTTTGACCCCTCAACATTAGCAGTTACAACAATTGATACGGGTAATCTTGCAAATAATGTAATTCCAGCTGAGACTAAAGCCACAGTTAATATTAGGTTCAATGATTTACACACATCTAAAAAATTGTCAGTTTGGCTCGAGAAAGTAACAAAAAGAATTGCATCTGAAAACGATGTTGAGATTAATACAGAAATACAAGTTTCAGGTGAAAGCTTTATTACTGCTCTTGGTGATTTTTCTGATTTAGTTTCTAATTCTGTACATTTAGAAACGGGGATTTACCCTGAAGCGTCTACATCTGGTGGTACCTCAGATGCTAGATTTATCAAAGATCATTGTCCTGTTGTGGAATTTGGTTTGGTTGGAAAAACGATGCACCAAATAGATGAGAGAGTATCAATTGACCAGATATATAAATTAAAAGCTATTTATTTTAACATAATCAAAAATTATTTTGCGTGATTAAGTCCCAACTTTTTATAATGTTGAAAGAACCAAATCCAGGTGAGGTAAAAACTCGACTTGGTAAAGATATTGGTATGACAAAGGCAGCTTGGTGGTTTAAAGATAATGCCTTAAATCTAATAAAAAATTTATCTGCTGAAACTACATGGGAAACTATTTTAGCTGTATCGCCTGACAAAGAGGGAATGGCTAGCCGAATTTGGCCAAATGGATTACTGCGGTGGCCTCAAGGAAGCGGTGATCTAGGGGAAAGAATGGGCAATATTTTTAGAAACGCTCAAAAAGGACCTGTAGTGATTATTGGTGCTGACATTCCAAATATTAAAGCTCAATATATAAAAGATGCATTTGATGCTCTAGATAATAACGATGTCGTGATCGGGCCAGCATATGATGGTGGGTATTGGCTAATAGGTATGAAGTGTGGATCAAAATCTATATCAGGCACAATTCTAAAAAATGTCCGGTGGTCTACACCATTTGCTCTAAATGATACCTTAAATAGTTTAGAAGGGCTCAAAATTAAAAGGATCGTTCAACTTAGGGATGTCGATACTAAAGAAGACCTAAATTTTTTAAGAAAATCAGCAAAGAATAATAGCGAATGACCTTAATCAATGAATATGTTAGATAATTTAAATGAATAAAACTCCCTCAAAAGAAGACATTTTAAAATGGGTGCAAGAGCATCCAGAAAAAGCGTCAAAGCGTGACATTTCTAAAGCTTTTAATATTACTGGAAATGCTCGAATGGAATTAAAGCTGATGCTTCGCGAGCTGCGATCAGATGGCTTAATTTCTGGATCAAGAATTGCATTTAGAAGCTCTAGTGAACTGCCTCCCGTTTCTGTTCTGAGAGTTTCTGAATTGGATAATAATGGTGAGCTATGGGCAGAGCCTGCTGAATGGAATTCAGAAAATGATCGTCCTAGAATTTTGTTTATCCCCAAAAGTAGTGACGCTGCTTTAACTATAGGGGATAGAATACTTTGCAGAATTACTCCAACTGAGAATCAAGACCACCAATTAGAAGCACGACTAATTAGGCGAATTGGCTCTGGTCCAGATTTAGTCATTGGTATTTATCGATTAGGTTCGGAAGGTGGTAGGCTAGTACCAATCGATAAAAAAAACTCTTGGGAATATAAAATTGCTAGCCAAGATTCCAAAAATGCAAAAGATGGAGAATTAGTTGAAGCAGAGCAGGTTGGCCCAAGAAAACGTTTAGGATTGGCATCCGCAAGAGTTATTGAAGTTCTTGGCGATCCGATGGCGCCTCGATCTATTTCATTGATTGCTATTCATCAGCATGAAATTCCTGACCATTTTCCTGATGATGTAATCTTAGAAGCAGAACAAGCGATACCTGTTGAATTAGGTGAAAGAACAGATTTACGTAATTTACCATTGTTTACAATTGATCCTTCAGATGCGCGTGACCATGATGACGCTATTTGCGCAAAACCTGATGAAAATCCAGATAATGCTGGAGGCCATATTGTTTGGGTGGCGATAGCTGACGTTGCTCATTATGTACGGCCAGGGTCGTGTCTAGATATTGAGGCCCGTAAAAGGGGTAATTCGTCTTACTTTCCTGATAGAGTAGTTCCCATGTTGCCGGATGCTTTGTCGGGTAATCTGTGTTCATTACATGAAGGTGTTGATAGGGCGTGTATGTGTGTTTGCATAGTGCTCAATGCAAAAGGAATCAAACTAGATCACCAATTTCATCGGGGTATAATGCGTTCACCTGCATCACTATCTTATGAGCAGGCTCAAGAAGCTTTTAATGGGAATTATGACGATGCAACTAAACCTCTTGCAAAATCACTTAATGATTTATTCTTAGCTTACAAGAGTGCCAATAAAGCTCGTGAAAAACGTCAGCCTTTGAATTTGGATTTACCGGAGAGAAAAATTATTCTCTCTGATGAGGGCGAGGTTTTATCAGTTGATTTTAAAAATCGGTTTGACGCTCATAAATTAGTTGAAGAATTTATGGTTATGGCAAATGTATGTGCAGCTGAAACTTTAGAAGCTAATCAAGAAAGTTTACTCTATAGAGTTCATGAAGAGCCAACGCTTGAAAAACTCAATGCTCTCAGGGAAGTGGTGGAAGACTCGGGCCTGCAACTAGCAAAAGGTCAAGTTCTTAAAACGCATCATTTAAATAAGTTATTGGAAGCAGCTGAACATTCAGAAGATTCTGAGATAATTAATATGACCGTTTTGAGATCTATGTCACAGGCATATTACTCTCCATTGAGCCTTGGGCACTTTGGTTTAAATTTAAGGCGTTATGCCCATTTTACGAGTCCTATAAGGCGTTATGCTGATTTAGTTGTACACCGAGCTTTAATATCTGCACATAAATTTGGAGATGATGGCTTAAATGATTCTGATAGAGAGCTTTTAAAAGAAACAGGAGAATGGATCTCAAGTACGGAGAGAAGATCGATGTTGGCTGAAAGAGATACATCAGATAGGTATCTTGCTGCATTTTTATCAGATAGAATAGGTGCAGAATTTACTGGTCGAATATCTGG
>ERZ1048872.1386-NODE-1386-length-20442-cov-6.290528_pt1 | contig 20442 bp, 36 predicted proteins | sample MGYA00383100_ERZ1048872 | MGnify/ENA primary metagenome ERZ1048872 (study PRJEB29581, sample SAMEA5548370) | metagenome | biome: marine; feature: coastal; material: water | depth 50 m | study: Short-term variability in the microbial, nano- and picoplankton...
AACTCCGAAGAAGGTGCAGGCTGGACGGGTTTTGGTCACCAGTGTGGTGAGAGGTGACGGCATTGGTTCTGTCGGGTCACCGTCGAAGGCTGGTGCCCGCAAGGCTTTGAGGGATTGACGATGGTTGGTAAGAAGAGGCCACGTCGCCCCGGGTACTGACCATGCCTCTCAAGAGAGGCAAGGATCAGGCTACTATCGGGCGTAATATCGGCAAGTTGATTTCCGAGGGGTACCCTCGTGATCAGGCGTCGGCTATCGCGTACGATTATTCCAAGCGGTCTAACAAGGGAAAGAAAAAGTGAGCAACATGTTGGAGCGGGCAATATGGACTTTTGCCCAAGCGTTTCTGGCAGTATTTGTGGTGTCTGAACTGGCGTCGGTGAAGTCGGCGGCGGTTGCTGGGATTGCTGCGGCACTCAGTGTCATCAAGACTTACGCTCAGGATCGTGTAACGAGGTAGTCATGGACCATTTCCACGACTGGAAGACACCCGAACGAATCAACGGTCCCAACTTCTGGCCTCCTGAGTGGGAATGGAAGTACTGTACCAGTTGTGGAGAGCATCGCAGGTTGACTGATAATGGATGATACCGACCTTGATGCACAGTGGGAGCGCTTCATCAACGAGCAGGGACATGCCGTAGAGAAAGAAGTCTACGATTCTCTGCAAGAGAACGCTCATCTGTTTGATGTCACGGACGGTACCCATGCGAAGTGGGCCAACGACGGGTTGTTGGGTTTGTTGTTGGTGTTCAGCGAAGACGAGGCGGAGATGCTGTTGGCGGCGTTTCACGCCAGCCTAGAGGGCGTTGAGGACGCCACCTATGCGTGGGGTGTGTGGATTACGTCGCTGATGGGGATGATCCGCCAATGTATGACTGGTACGTTAGAAGAAGGTTAGGTTTGTTTCCAGAATTCGATTACTGGATTGCCGTTTAGTTCTTCTACGAGTCTTTGCCGAATCTTATCTCTTCGGCGTGCCAGCGACGTTTTAGGGATACCTAGCACGGACCCTAGTTTGCGTAGCGAGTTGCCTTGCACCAGTAGTTGTTCGACGATGTACCGGTCTTCAGGGGGGAGCGCATCTATTGCGCGCCCTACGACTTCTTTGAGTTCCAACCCTCCGAAGATGGGGGTTAGGCTGGTGGAGATGTCTAGTCTGGAATCTCCGGGAGGCATTTGCATTAATGCTTCGATGTTCGACAGTGGCCTGCGCACCATCTGAGGTTGTCGGGAATGCAGGTGTCTGAGGCGTCCCAACATTTTGGGATCGAACGGGTATTCTCTTTTGTTGGGCATTACGCATCCAAGGTAGCCTAGTGTTGTGACTGCTTGGTTGCTGAACTAACCCTTCCAGTCTATCACAGACTTGAGGTGTTCTTCGGCTATTAGCCGGGTTCCTTCTGGGTCGTATCCGGAGGGTTCCCCGATCTTCCATGCCCTGTCGTGGTTGATCCATCCTAGGATTTGTACTGCACGGAACTCTGGGGGGACGGGTTGTACGACGAACAGGATCAGTTTGTTTCCTAGTTGTCGTTTGCGTACCGCAGCGGAGGTGCTTGTCCGTACACGCCTGACTTCAATGTTGGTGCCTACGTCGGGGATGTGCTTGTAGTCTTTGTGGACGGATTTGTGCCAGACGTGACCGGACCAGTATTGGTTGATGGCTTTTGCGACTGCTAGTTCGCCGACGCATGCGGCGACTTGTGCGGTGCGGTCGTCTTCCATGCGTTTCTTGTCGTAGTGGGCGGCGTCTCGTCTACCCCAGTTTTCTATGAATCTTCGGGCGCCGACGTGGGATGCCCATTCGTATTCCCATGGTTCTAGTTCAATCAGGATCAAGGGAGTCTACTTTCACGGCGAGTATGCGGACGACTTGTCCGTCGTCTGCCCACGCTACACCGTTGAGGGCATCCAAGGTGAGTTTTACGTAGTTGTCTAAGTCTCCCCTGAGGGTGCGTGCGTCGTGTGGGGATTCTTGAACGGTGAGTAGCGTTTCGGTCGGCGTGTATGCGAGGTGTACTTCGACTGGTCCTTTGAACAGGGTTCCTTTGGCTTGCTGCCATGCGGTCGCTATTTCTTTTTCTTCGTCCAAGGTTCCCTTGGGTGTGAAGACCTGCCCTTTTTTGTTATGTCGTGGTCGGGCTTTCACTTTGGGTCGGCGACCGATTCTCACGGAGAAACTTTTCACTATCGGACCATGCTTCCTTGTGGGCTGCGTTGAGCAGGTTGTCTAACAGGGTGTTGCCATCGGGTCGCTTCGCGTATTTTCCTCCCCAGTCGTTGTCTGCATCTCTGAGTTCTTTCAATATGTCTCCGTCTCCGTATCCTTGACGGATCATGTGGCATGCGAGGCTGAACAGGGTGCCGGAGCGGTCGCCGTGAGGTTTGTCTGATGTGACGCGGGGGCCGTTGCGTCGGATCGCTTCGGCTGAACCGGTCAGTCTGCTACCTGTGTAACTGTACGAGGGGCGACGCACCGGGGGTGGTTCGTTCTTTTTGTACAGGGCGTGTGCTGCGTCCCATTGTTCTGCGGTGATTCGTGTTTCCAGTGCGTCGGCGACGAACGAGTCGGCGGTTGGGATCTGCGAGTAGGTGGCTTTCGGGTTGAGCATTTCGTGTTGGCCGGGGTCGCGTAGCGCCGGGTAGGGGAGCCGCATCCCGTTGCCTATCTTCTTGCCGACGAGCGAGATCTGTTTCGGGTTGACTTCTTTGGTGGGTGCACCAACCACGTTGCATATTCCGATGAGGCCGTCTCGTACTATTCGTGCTGCGAGTGGTTCGGTGAAGAACACCCACAGGTGGAAGCCTTTGGATCGGGAGCGTTCCACCCATCCTTTGATGCCTATTTGGGCGAGGACTTCGTGCACGTTTTTGGCGTGAATGAACGACGCTTCGCGTCCTTCGTCCCAGTCGACGCATCCCCACCACACTGTGAAGCCCTCTAAGGCCCCGTCCTGCCCGTGTACGGCCATCAGGGGGTACACGCCGATACTTTCCCCGTCTCGCCTCAGGTGGCCCTCTATGGCTCTCCCGTAGGCTTCTCCGGTGGCAGGGTAGAACGACCCGTCAGGGTTCTCCATCGGGTAGAACCCGCCATCTGGCAAAGATTGCGCCATGCTGCCTCCCTGAAAGAGAGAAGCGAAGCCGGTCATCGTATCTTTTGTGGGGTTTCTATCCATGATGTTTAGGTTCGTGTCGTGTCCGGTATCAACTCTTCATGGTAGGGGTGAACGTGTCCACACACCGGATCCATGTAGTAGGTTTGATCCAACAGTTTCGCTGTCCGCTTGTTCTTACACAGGTTCATGTTGACACTATTTGCATGGTACTGTGTTTCCCAGTGAGACAGGTCGCTGCGATCTTTCTTTCTGTACACCTCAAGAACGAAGATGGCTTCCTGTTCGCCACCGTACCTGCCGCCGTACAAGCCTGCTGCCTGCCCGGGAGGTGAACTACCTCTGCCTGACTGGTGTACCAAACCTAGTGGGACACGCTGGTCTTTCGCCCACCGTTTCACCGCTTGTGCTTTGCCGGTGACTCCGGCAGCGTCGGCGTCACCGCCGGGTAGCAGTTCAAGGTAGTCGATCATGCAGAAGTTGGGGTCCGATCCCCACCATGCGCGTGCTTCGTCAAGTACACGCGCCATTTCGTCAAGGTGGATGGCTTCGTCAACTATTGCTACACGTGACAGTTCCTGTGTTGCTGCCCGTTCCAGATCCGACAAGGTATCTTTGTCGCCTTTCTTGATGGCGTCTTCGACATCTTCGGAAGAGCGGCCTTTCAGCAGGCAAAACATTTTCATCAACACCAGTTCGCGTGGTTCATCCAACGAGAAGATGACAGCGTGCGTGTCGTGATGGTTGACAAGGTTCCAAACAATGCTGTTGAGCAGGATCTGCGACTTGCCGGTGTGGGATCTGCCTAGAATCATCATCACTTCGCCACGGCCTACGCCACGGGTAGCGAGATCAAACTCTGGGAAGCCCAGATACCAGCGTTCCGTTGGGTTCCGAATAAACCCGACGAGACTGTCAACAACTGTGCTGGTCAGCGGGAACCGTTTCGGGCCTTGAGGTGGACCGACTATCTCTGGGGAGGTTTCACCCCCGCCTGACCGGGTTTTCGCGTCGGCCAGACGGAGGGCCACCTCCCCTTCTGTAAGGAGGGTTGCCATCAGATTATCCTAGGATACGGCTACTTGGCTGCCGCCTTCTGACTGATCTGGTTTCCGATCTCCGTCAACGCATCACCGGTCTTGCCGGTCTTGGGGCACACGAAGAAGTTCGGGAAGTTTGCGTTCCCATCCTTGCGTGTCAACCACAATCCCTTGCCGTCTCCTGATCGGCGGTACGCTGGGCGCTTCGGGTTCTCGCTGCCGTCCAACTGCTCCGGCCAGTTCGTAAACCATCCGCTGTTGTTGTCCATCACGTCTCGCCACAGGTCGTCCTGCGTACCACCGCTGGACGCAGCGGCACGTGGTGGTGGGGCGGCAGCCACGGCAGGAGTTTCGTTGCCCCCGGAAACGCTTTTCTGAACCCGTCGCACGGCCACCTCCGTGATCTCGTAGCCGATGCCCAACGATTCGTAGTTGGCGGTAGCGAGCCTGTCGCTCCACGCCGACTGTTCACCCATGACTTCTTCCGCCGAAGCGCCACCGTCCATGGAGAACTCCACCGACGATGATGCTTCTTCCGATTCGTAAGGTGCGACCTGCATCACACTGCGGCGTGTCACCGTAACTCTAATGTCGTTGCTAGTTGCCATGGTGTTTCTCCTTATAGTTGGTTCCATGGATCTGGTCCCGCAAACCTACCCCTACAGGTAGACCATGCCCCGCACCATTTGGGGGAGCAATGCCAGCCCGTCATATTCAACGGCCATACAGGCAGGTCAGCGGATATCAAGGTACCAGCAGAGCGGGCAAGCGCAACCAGACTTGCCCACTCCGCCGGTCCATACTCTACAAGCGTCCTGTGAACGTCGCCTTTCACAAGATGCACGAACTCGAACCCGGGAGGTTCGGTGGCAACCCCCGCTTTGACAGCAGCCCATGTGTACGCTGCGGCCTGCACCGACCACCGTTTCTTCTCCCACTCAGACGACGGTTTGCGCCCCGGGTTCTTCCAGTCGATGATCGGCAACCCGTCTTCCTGCACACAGTCCACGGTGCCTTGCAACCAGATCTCTGGTTTCTGATCGACCACGAGCGGCAGTTCAAACTTCCACTCCACCGCCTTGGGGCGTACACCGGGGCGAACTTCGTTCCACCAAGCAACCGTGTTCTTTTCCACGATCTCTTCAGCGTTGTCAGACGAATGGTTCCAGCGGACAATCTCCGGCACCTTTCGTGCCCATTCGTCCATGGATGCTTCCACCGTTTCTTCCATCGACAGCGGCGCCTGTGTCCGGATTGTTTCAGACAGGCACTGTTCGATCCCGTAGTGGACGGCGGTACCGATGGCGGTGCTGGTCGACTCTGACGACTCGGAGAGTTCCAGCATGTCTTGGCGTGCCCGCTCAGGGCACATCGCTAAAGATCCCAACCAAGATTGGCGAAGGATGATGCGGTCGGTCGTCACTTCCGTCATCGTAGCAGGTCCGTTCCGTCCGGTGGTGGACCCCCCATATGCCATATGCATAGACCAGCCCTACGGGGCTGGTCATATGCCCTGAGTCCGTACACGAGGTCACCCATCGGCTTCGTCGTCGTCCGAAACGACGGTCAGATGCGGGCCGTCGGCTTCTTCGGGCGGCGTTTCCAGCAGGCCCCCCAAGGAATCCATTAGCCGGTCCCATGCGTGGCCCTGATCGTGGGCGAAATCGCCAAGGATTTGCAGCAAAGTTGATTGCAAATCAAGGCTGTATTGGACGCCTTCTCGCAAGAATTGGAGGTATTCTCCGACGACTTTTATTTCTTTTTCTTCGGTTTCGTCTGACATTTTATTCCTTAAAAGGGGGGTGTGGGAGCCGGGGTTAAAGGAGGGGAAACCCCGACCCCCACGATCTGTTATCCTATGATAATTCTGATTCCATTTCCTGAATGTCCCCTATTATCATCTGTCTACGCATTCGGGCAGCATTCAACGCTATGATCTCTGATCGTAGCATGTCGGTCCACTCTATTTGCTGTGACACCTGATCGTGCCACTCGTTGTACGTTCCCCAACGCACTTCGACAATAGGGTACAGGGTATGGTCGTTGTTGTCTTCGTCTCGTACGACTACCACTCGGTGCGTTCAGGGTGAATTGCCTGAACCGCTAGGCCGTTCTCAGTGGAGCGCGTGTGGATTGGTACACCAATCCTCTTCGCCTGCGTAAACGCCATCGCACGAATACTGTTAACGGCGACAGTGAAGTCCTCACCATCGATCAGTTCGTGTACTCGCCCATCCAACCACAGTTCCCAGTTGTAGTTACTGGCCCTGCTTCTTCCGGGCAATACTTCCAAAATGTTACTCATTGCTGGTAACCTCTTCCTTGTTGGTTGTCTCTTCTATTTTCTCAAACCAAGACACCCAGTGTCCCGGCTGAGTCCGTGCCCTTTGGGCAAAGATCTCTGATGCATCCCTGATTGTATCACAGTAGTCGCCTGCTTCGCATTCCCAGTCGTCGCCGTCGTCCGAATACATGGTCCACACGACGAACGGGTGTATGCCGCCCGTCCACTTGGCCAGCACCACCCCCAGATAGTTGCGGTAGCCGACACCGCCCGCCTTCACACTCCACATCAACGGTTCGGACCCGTTACGTAACGTCAACATCATCCTGTTTCTCCTGTTTGGCCCACTGTTCACGCAGGCGTTTCTCTTCCGCATCACGGAAGGCAAGTAGTTGCTTCCGGGTCAGCGTTGATTCTTCCCCAGTGGGTCTGATGGTCACTGTTCTTCCTCTGCGAACACGCGATCCCAACACACCGGACACAGGTAGTAGCCGCCACGGTGCCCCTTGATGGCTTCGCGTTGGCTCTGATCGTAGTCGGGAAACAGTTCCTGTACAAGCCCGTCATGGTGCATGTACCGGTCTAGTCGTGTCTCGTCTACTTCCGTTCGGGTGATTCTCGGGCATTCGCTGCACCGGGTCTGGATCTCAGCCACCGGGTGCCACCGCAATCTCGGCACCCAACTGTGCGTCCACTGCCTTGGCGAACGACAACAGTACGGTAGCCATTTCTTCCCGCACGATGGTACGCACATCCCGTGACCTCGGTGCCTGAGGCAACGCGCTCAACAAGTATTCTTTCGCAGCCGAAGCCCACACACTGTCATGGGTGTCCGGATTATCCAACCGGCACATCGCCTTCCACACCGCCTGCTCAAACGCTATACCGACCCCGCACGGTTTCGGACCGTTCTTGTACTCCAACAGCAGCCCCTGAACCTCACTCGTCACCGCCACGTCCGGTTCGAAGTCCTCCAAGCGCTCGCTGATGGCATCATTCACCTGATACTCCGTGGCATCCCACGCCTCATCAGCAATCTGATCCGACACGCGCTCAGCGATGGTGTTCTCAATGTTCTCCAGTATGTCGTTGTAATCCAAGTCAACTTCGACCTGCTCAAACGTGACGCTGGCATCACCTATCGTCACCTCATGTTTACTCATGTCATTTCCTCCTTATCCTAGGATAATGTTACACGGACACCTTGTCCACATAATGTTCCACCCATTCCTCGTCAGCATCCACCAACAGGCCAGACACCAACACCTCATGCGCGTACGTGTCACCCATGTCGAAACTATCGAACGTAAAAGGCGACTTCACCGCACAAAACCAGCGTGCATACTGATTATCTTCTTCCTTATCGGGACGCTGGTACGTCTTGAGTACCCGCCACTCCCACCCATGATGACCCCGATACACCGCATACGGGCTATCCACGTCCCGGGTCTTACCAAACGGATTCTTGGTTGCAGTCATAACTATCCTCCTGAGGCGAACCTCACATTGTTGATACCGGTCAAACACATGCCGCATTCGACACACGCCCCCCGGCCTGTACCCCCATCACCCCACACAAGCAACGGGATCTTTCCCGTCAACTCGGGGCAACGCGGACCCTTACGCTCACCCTCAAACAGGGCAGCGAGATCTGCTGTCTCTTCCCACGTGTCACCACAAAACGCCAACTTCACCCACGGATTAGTGGCCTTCACCGGGATGGCCGCATACACGTTGTCACGATCCACCGACAGATACACGGCAAGGTTCTCCACCGGCCCCAACGACGGCACCGCATCATAGTTTCTTGTGTACACCCAAAACGTGGAGTCCGGATACAACAACGCGACAGTACGCATAGCGGTCGCAAAGTTACGGCCCGGAATGTCACCAGCCCAAAACCACCGGAACACATGAGGTTCGTCACGCTTACGCGCCCACCTGCGCGACTCTTCAACCAACGGGCGCAGCATCCCTACCAGCCGATGCACACTATGCTTGTTCTGCTGGTACATCCCCCAGTTGTGCTGCAACAACGCCTGCACAGTGGGCCACGGCGAGTCCGCATAACACACCGCTTCACACCAGTCGGTCGCATCCTTGCATGACCCGGCACGCCCAACGGGCAGCCCAAACGAATTGGGATCCGGCGACCCGTTAGCCGCATCAGAACCCTTTGGTCGCGCAAAAAACGCAGTCTTACGGTCAGTAGACAGCCTGAACCAGTTAAGGTCAGGTTGCACATCAATCTTCATGTCACTTCCACCTCACTTATCATAGGATAATCCACAATCTGATCATCATACCCCCAACACGGCATGCCGCCAACAGAAACAGCGTCAAACCCGGGGATACCATTCTTCACATTGTCAAAAACGGCGGTAACCCGACACGACCGATCACCACCCCCAAACAACGTGTAAACAATCATCTCACCAACCCTAGGTCGGCGCAACGGCTCAATCATCCCATTTCCTCCCATTCCATCTCTTCTATTCCGAACGCCATCCCACGAAACTTGCCGTCATCCCCGTCCACCTGCTTAGAGAAATGTCGACAGCCCGTGAGCAACACGATCTGACCACTCTCATCTACACGATGTTCAAGAATCAGTATCAGCCTCTTCGTGAGTTCCACGTAGTCAGTCGGGACGGGTACTTCAATCGTTATGCCCATTGCTCGCCTCCATCCATTATCAGTTGAGCAACATGCTCAATCATTTTCTCCGCCACTTCCTCAATCTTGCGCTCCACACCCACAGGTGCCATCTCGTAGAGTTCGCTCAGTTTCATATCCCAAACGACTCCCTCCGCTTTTTCAGAGGCTGCGTCCCACCTGTCGTCTTCCGCTAAATGGTCATTCAACTGGCGGTCCTCCCACGCACCAAGTGCACGGTCAAACTTTGAATATGTTGACATGTCGCTGTAATCAGCCATTACCTTCCTCCTTCAACCCCTCCTTAGGGATATGATCTGCTTCACCGTAATGCCGCGCCTCCAAAAACCGGTCACAAACACCCTTAGCGTCATGACTCAACGGAGAACACATACACCACACACACTCCACACGGTCACCATCAGAAGTAACCGTCCACTGGTGTCCCATATTCGTACGGGGACCGATCTGTTTACTCTGCTGCCCAATCTTCATCACGTTTCCTCCTTTATCATAGGATAATACTACACCTGCTCCAACAAATCCGTCAACTGATACAACACCTGCACCTTAGTACGCGCAGGCTTCAACCCAAACTGCTCCACAATCTGCTTCGCAACAGGCAAAACGGACCCTCCCCTCATCAACATGCCTGTACGCACCTCCAACTGCAACGCATGCTTCACCGTAACCCACCTAAACCGGTCAATATCATCCCCAGTGATCGTCATACCACCATCACCCCAATACTCAACAGACATCGGTACACACCGCCCACACACGCCTATGCATGGCAGCCACAACCTCAGCCTGCCCCTCACTAGCGCAACGCAGATAAAAGATCTGCGAATCAGACGAATCACCATCCGGAGACTGAAACCACATCTCCACCTTACTACCACTAGCAAACGCAGTCACCAACGACCCCTTCATCGGAATCGTCGGCCTATCCGTAACCGTAGCCATCACTGGCCTCCTTTATCATTTATCCTAGGATACATTCCCAGACCTACTCGAACTCCGCCGAAACACCACGACCATTCACAGTAACCGAAGGCTCAGCATACCCCTCACCCTGATACACAAAAAACTCCCCATCACGCAACGCATCCCTAAAACGCGCTATCTGCTCATCAGTCAACACACTACCATTCCTTCCAATCATGCCACAGCATCTTTACCGTAGCGCCTAAACCCCACACCACACCGGTGCAGAGAACCACCTGAACTACCCTAGTCCACAACATCACTAGCCTCCCTCATCCTACGCAACACAGCCGGACGCACCCTACGTGTACGGACCCTGCTACCCTTCGCCCTTATCCTAGGATTCGGACTCGTAGCCTTAGGTGTCCTAGCCTGCACAATAGGCGTAGCATCCTGCTCCGCTAACGTAGCAAACACAGTCCACTCCGCCCCATCCACTAACAGCCACTCTCTTCTCTCATCCATACCACCACCCTATCATACAATCTGCCACCTGTCAAACTAACCCCGTCCCAATCCCATATCCTAGGATACGACCCTACCCGTACACGAGAAAGGGGACCCCGAAGGGTCCCCAATCTTTAGACGGTTTAGTTAGCGTCCACGGACTCCAAAGGCGGAGCCGAAACCGGATCCTCCACACCAGCCACACGAGTCAAACCCAACGACTGACGGAAGTTCTCATAATCACCCCGCAACCGGTCCATCTCCTGCAAGAAGTAAGCCTGCTTACCACAGTCCACCTTGCCAGTAAGAACCCCGCTGATGATGTCCAGCGCCACCAGAACCTCACGGTCCGGATCAGCCGTCACCTTCGCAGCGTTACGAGCCGCGTCGGCCTTAGCAATACTGTCCTCGTCCAGATGCTCCCCATAGCCTGCAGCCATGATCGCACCCGTGACCTCAGCAGTCTGATCCTGATTACCCTTAGCGTTCCGATACTTGACCTTAGTGGCCTTTTCCCGGTCCCTAGCCTGCAAGACATCCTGAAAGAATGCCATCGGGTCAAGGTCTGCCAACGGAGCATCCGGGTCATCTTCGAGGATCCCAGCGTCGATCTGCCACTTGCGTGACACGATATCACCTTGACCCTGACAGATCTTCTTGACAGTAGACCAGTTGACCTTGACAGCCTCCCGGGTACCAGTCTGGAAGATCGTTGTACCGATTAGATCAGCCATATCTACGATATCCTGCAGCGTAGGCTGTTCTAGCGTGTCCCAATAAGTGGGACCGGTGACCTGATAAAGGTTACCAATCGGTCCGGTGATCGACTTCGTTGGTACACTCCAGCGCATGGCCTCGCATACCCTCTCAGTAAGATCACTAGCATGGATTCCAAGATCTGCTACATCTGCACCTTCACAGCCTGTAGTTACCAGCACCAGATGCTCCATAGAATGGATACCTGCTGCAGTATAGATCTCGCAAAGATCCTGAGCGATGCTCTCTTCCGTGGTTGCTATTTCATTCTCTGACATTCTACCTATCCGATCCCCTAGGAAATCCTAGGATATGGGTTAGGGATTATGCCCTAGTCTGATAAGGCCACCAGCATTACGGATCTAGATCCGTACCTACCTATCCACTTCCAAAACCGGTCGGCACGGTAGTGGCCTCTGTTGTCAGGCTAGGGATCCCTCCCTAACCGTCTTGTTCATTCCCCTATTGGGGAATACGCATAACCTAGTCCATAGAAACCGTGGTGTCAAGAGTATCCCCAAGATATCCACAGAATTCCCCAAGATATCCCCAATCCATCCCCAAAATGCATAATATCCTAGGATAATCCCATTCCTTGCATGTTTATGCAGCCGCCCGGAACGCCAAGTTACCGATGGGTAACATACTGGGGCCTGACCAGATGGTAGTTAAAGACCCTAACGATCAAACCTTTGATCATCAAACCTTTGACGACCCGGACCCGGGGGCGGGGGGGGTGGGGGGTCCAGCGCGCGTGTATGTATAGATATCAAGGGCCGGTGCGTGTTTTTTTGGCGGGTGGGCTGCTCCATATGCTTATGTTTATCTTTCGTGTACGTTCTTCTGACGACCTTGGGGGTCGTCGTCAGAACCATACCATATTCATATGGTGCGACTGTCCCAAACACGACCGGTACAGCGGTCCGCCGGATCAGAATGGGACACTTCAGGGTTAGTTACTGGAGGTTTACGCATGGCGCAAAACGGTGGCGGTAAAGGATGGAAGGTCGACCCGGATTCCGGCGAGAAGATCATGCCGAAATCATGGCAGAATCTTCTTGACTGGCTTCTACAGGGTCCCGACAGGGATCCTAGGACTCAGTATGAGTGGGCTGAGTTGAATGGGTTGCATGAGGATTCGATTCGTCGGATTAAGCGTGATCAGCGTTTTGCGAGGGAATGGGATCGTCGTGCTGCTGAGTTGAATATTCATCCTGAGCGTACGCAGTCGGTGATTGATGCGTTGCATGGTCAGGCTGTGGGTGGGTCGGTTCAGGCTGCTTCGTTGTATTTGCAGTATATTGAGAAGTTTACGCCTAGGCGGCGTGTGTTGGTTGATGATGAGCGGGATGCTGCTGGTTTGTCTGATTTGGAGTTGGCTGATGAGTTGGAGGCTCAGGTGTCGCATTTGAGGGTGGTTGAAGGTGGCTAGGGGACATACTTTTGATCCGGGTCTTCGCGCTCGTGGACAATTTGGGGATGTGGCTTCTAGGGGTTACAATGAAAACGCTAAACGTGTTGCTGAACGTGGTGGTGTCAAGGAGTATTCTACTCCTGCGGAGGAAGACGCTGCTTCAGATCGTAGTCTTATGATAAGGGAAATAGTTATGGCTACTTTAATAGCGTTGGCGGGAGGTGCCGGGTTGCAACGGTTGAATCCGGTTGTGGGTGTGAGTCCTCGTGGGAAACTTGGGGAGTTGCAAAACATGCGTTACAACGATTTTGGTAATTCATTTGGTCAAACGGTAGGACCTTTAGCGGGCGTTGCTAGTGGTGTTGGGACTGGGGCTGTGAGTGATGATGCTCTTTCTCAGCGTGTGCGAGGAATACTGGCGAATCGTTATGGTAAGGGGTAAGTGATGGGTAGGGTTTCTCAGTGGGGGCCTAACCCGCAGGGTGTTCGTTCTCGTTCTGATCGGTCTGTGTCGTTGCGTGATGTGCGTGATTTGCCGGTGCAGCGTGCGGGGTTTGCTTCGGATGTGCATACTGTGATTGACAGGGTGCGCGATACGGGGGAGTACCGGGTTCGTTTCTACGTGGATGACATATATCAGGGTGAGGAAAACGATTACTACGCTGATGACCGTGAAGACGCCGAAGATATGGCTAAAAGAATAGAGGAGGAGGCAGCCGTTAGGAGGCGGGAAGTTGCGGATGAGGAAGAGGCTTTAGGGGAGATTGCTGAGGCTGAAGAAGGGGGCGAATTTGTCGAAATGCCTCTGGTGGAGGATGAGCGGGAGCGGGCGGTTTCTTCTGTGGAGGCACGTGGTTTAACAGCGGATGAAGCCTTTCAGCAGGGACTAACAGTGATGCACAGCAGTAGCGGAAATCCGGTTTGGGTTTATGGTGGGCATGGCAATCCTCCGCAGAGGCAGGTTGGTCCTAATACGTGGATTGGGGAGGGGTACGGGGAGTTGGCTGGTGCTGTGGGGAAGACTGATCCTTCGGTCAACCCTGACAACCCGGATGAGGTTCTTGACTTTCTTGGCAAAGGGGTGCCTGTTGGTCAGGAGGAAGGGAAGACTGCTTGGGAGATCCAGCCGGATGGAACTGTGGTAGAGGTTCCGGTGCCTGACCCTGCGGCGTGGGTGCCGAATCCGGATGCGGTGCCGGATGCGGTGCCGGATGCACCGCCAGATCCGGGTTCAAGGCCACTTCTGAGTCAGGGTTTGACCGCCGATCAGGCCTTTCAGCAGCATAAGGCTGCTAGTGGTTACAGCATGATGGGTAAACGGCCTGATTCTAAGCAGGGTTATTTCCCGGGTTTTGGTGGCGCCAATGAATCTATTGAACAGGACATTGCGGAATCTAAGGAGAATGTGCGGCCTAGGACCCCGGAGGAGCAGGCTGCTTGGGAACGGGAACAGAAAGTTAGGAATAGTCCTAGGTTGCCTGTTCGTCCTCCGCCTCCGCTTCCTCCGCCTGTCAGCCAGATGGCTGGTCCGGACTATGCGGAAGGCGAGTACGCTACTTCCAATTGGTGGGATTCTGTTCCCGGTTTGGACGATTTGCCTGATTCCGGGTTCGACGAGGAGGGTGTGGCCGACTTTGATCCTTGGGATCCGGAGTTGCGGTCAATGGATTCGCAGATGTTGGCCGACATGGTGGCGGCACGGGCCGCACAGCCCGATGAGGGCTATTTTGGTGGCATGGGTGAGGCTGTACAGGGGTTGACTGCTAGGGTGGCTGAAATGTCTGGTACGGAGCGTGCCGCGTTGATTAGCGCGTTGGTGGCTGCCGGGTTGTTGACTGTTGGTTCAGGAGGAGTGTTGGCTCCGGCTGGTGCCGCCTTGTTGGGTGGTGCTGGTATGGCAGCAATGAATCCGTAATGCCGGGGCTTGTGTTAAAGGATGGGCTTTGGGTGCCGTATGAGGAGGGTGAGTTGCGGACAGCGTTTGCGGTGGAAGCCTACGAGGTGTATGATCCGTTTCAGGATGAGGAACCTTTGGAATGCGGTTTGGAAGACCCCGAGGTTTGTGAGTCGTGTCAATGAGGTGGGGGATGTCGATAGCGGTGACTGCCCTGTTTCTGTTTGTTGCGTTCACGGTTTGGGGTTTGGGTCGGACGTTACAATCGTTGTTCGATTAGATGGGGCGGTTGAGTGAACTTCAGCGTGAAGCGGAGTGGCGGAGATGTACAGAAGATGAGCCGTACTTCTTACGCAAGTATTGGCATATTGCTCATCCTGCTCATGGTCGAATTCTTTTTGATCTCAGGGATGCTCAAAGTTTCGCTTTAGATCATTGGGATGAGAACCGTTATTCGTTGACCCTCAAGGCCCGTCAGATTGGGTGGACGACGTTGGTGGCGGCGCACCAGTTTTGGTTGGCGTTCTTTAAGGCGGATCAGAACATTATTGATCTGTCGCGTACGGAACGTGAGTCGGTGTTGTTGCTTCGCAAGTCGAAGTATGGTTTTCAGCATTTGCCGGACTGGATGGTGGAACGCGGACCGGTGTCGCTGGTGGAACACCAGCAGAGGATGGCGTTCAGTAACGGTTCGCAGATTACTTCGATGCCTTCGGCGTCGGATCCTGCGCGCGGAGAGTCCGCGTCGCTGGTTGTTGTTGATGAGTGGGCGTTCTTGCCGAACCCTGAGGAAGCGTGGGCATCTATTGAACCGGTGGCCGATGTCGGAGGCCGAATCATTGGTCTTAGTACGGCGAATGGAAGCGGAAACTTCTTTCACGAACTGTGGGTGGGGTCGTCGACGGGCACGAACCGGTTTGAACCCATGTTTTTCCCGTGGTCTGCGACTGAGGATCGGGACGAGTCGTGGTACCAGTCGAAAAAGGAGTCGATGCTGTCGTGGCAGTTGGCTCAGGAGTATCCGACTACGCCCGAAGAGGCGTTTATCAAGTCTGGTAACCCGGTGTTTGATTTGGACGCGTTGGAGGCCATGAATTCGATGGTTGAAGAAGGTCAGATCGGTTACCTGTGGGAACCTGCGCATGGGGTTCCGGAGTTTCGTAAAGATGCTTACAGTTTGGCGTGAACCGGTCGGTGGCCGGGCGTACTGTATCGGGGTGGATACCGCTGAGGGATTGGCGCATGGCGATTATTCGTGTGCGCAGGTTATTGATGTGCGCGCTGGCGAACAGGTCGCTGTGTGGCATGGGCACATTCCACCGGATACGTTGGCGAACGAAGTGCATTTGTTGGCGTTGTGGTACAACAATGCTTTGACGTGTGTGGAGTCAAACAACCACGGGTTGACCACTATTGTACAGTTGCGAAATTTGGGTCACCGAAACCTGTTTCGGAAACGCACGTTGAATACGTCGATTGCCAAGGTGTCGATGGAGTTTGGGTGGAAGACGACGAGGACAACGAAACCGTTGCTGATTGACGATTTGGGTATGGCGATCCGTAACGACGAGATAATTGTTCACGACCGGTACACGTTGGCTGAGTTGCGTACGTACGTGAGGTCCAGTAGGGGTTCGATGAATGGTTCCCCGCATGATGACCGTGTGATGGCGTTGGCGTTGGCGAATCAGATGCGCCAGTACGCTTTCATGCCGGAGTATGCGCCTGCTGTCGATGACTATTGGACTGTGGACTGGTTTGCCCGAATGGTTAAACCGGATGAGAACCCTGACTTGCGAATTGGCGCAAATACGGTTCGTGGGACAGTTTAGGCTTTCTCTTTAGGATACTTTACGAAACCTAGGAGGTTTCTGATGGCACGGTCCAATTTCGTTTCTCATACAAACGGGACTCAGACAATAGATGGTCGTAGCGGCCAGAACGACAAGATGGAACGCGGCGATTCTGTTGTCGCCAACCCGATTTGGGAACCGGCGGCACCGAACTCGCCGAAGCAGCGGTTTAGCGACCCGAAGTACGCCAACCAGACTGGTGGCTATGGTGAGGTTACGGTGCGTGAGACGCCCCTGAACCAGCATGGTGTCACGGGCAAGGTTGAGCCGTCGAAGCCGCAGCCGAACCTGAGGGGTCATAACGCTGCACCGCACACCAAGCGCCCGTAACCGTGGCGGTTCTCCCGCAGGGAGCGTCCTACGAACAGTTCGCTGAATACGTTATTGATCTACATGGATCAAAAACGAGGTTAGAGTTGGCAGAGTTGTGGGAGTGGCGCCAAAAGTTGCTTGGTGTCCGAGTGGATACCGGGCGTGGTTTCCGATCCCAGTTGCCTCCTGATGAGCAGCATTTGACCCGCGAACAACGCGGAACGAAGGCCGCTCAGGAAGCAAAGGCTGCTGGCCGCAACATCGAACGTCTACCCGATAAGGCATATTTCTAATGGCCCGTCTGACTCGCGCTGATAAGTATGAGATAATTCAACGCAAGTTGGAGGGTGCCGCCCGGTGGCGTGACGAAATGGGTTACGACAACCTGTGGCGCCGTATGAACGACCTGTACCGGGGAAAGCATTGGCCTAGAACGACTGCCACACAGGATTTGGTGGCGGTCAACTTGGCGTTCAGCACCATCAATGTGATCGCCCCGTCGGTGTCGGTCAACTATCCGAAGGTGATTGTTTCCCCAAATAAGGAAGAGAATCAGGATCGGGCAACATTCGTTGAAGCGGTCATCAACTATTTGTGGCGGCATCACGATTTTCGTAAGCCGTTTCAGCGGGCTGTCAAAGACTTTTTGATCTTTGGGCATGGCTGGTTGAAAGTTGGTTGGAAGTTCGTTGAGCAGGAACGCATGCTGGGTGAGGCGGAGCGGGACGAAATGTTCCAAACTGCTGTCAACGAAATGGATGCGTTTGCGTTAGAAGATCCGTTCATGGCAGGCGAGTTGCCTGATAACGCTCAGGTAGCGGCAGATATTCCTACCACTTCGATGACGGTGGTGGAGGATCAACCGTTTGTTGAACGGGTTTCTCCATTCGATATCTTTGTTGATCCGGAAGCGACCTGCATTGACGATGCGAAGTGGATTGCGCAACGCATCATAAGGCCGTTGGAAGAAGCGAAGAAGGACAAGCGGTACAAGGCGAGTGCACGCAGGAATCTGAGTGCCGATTCGTTGCTGAACCCGATCTTTGGTGCTACGGACCGTCAGGAACAGGAACGGTTCCTGATGGATGAAGAACGAACTGTTGTGTTCGAATTCTACGACATTGAAGAAAACACGATGTCTGTGATTCCACAGTCTGGTGCCGAATTTCTTGTAGATCCGACTCCGATGCCGTACGCATACGGTCAACCGTTTGTGATGATGCGCAACTACGATGTGCCAGACTATTTTTATCCGATGGGCGACTTGGAAAGCATTGAGTCGTTGCAGTTGGAGTTGGACAAGACCCGCTCCCAGTTGGTGAACGCCCGGAAGCGTTACGCCCGCAAGTACCTGTACCACGAACGGTCGTTTGGTCCTGAGGGCCGTGAGGCTTTGGAATCTGATGAGGATGGGCGTCTTGTCCCTGTTGTGGACGAGAACAAGCCGTTGTCTGAAGTTGTTATTCCGATGCCGCAAACCCCGCTGTCTGCTGACGTGTACAATTTCTCTGCGATCATTGAGGAAGACATCAACACGGTGTCTGGTGTGTCGGAGTATGCGCGCGGTCAGATGCCTGAGATTCGGCGCACAGCGACCGAAGCATCCATTATCGCTGACGCAGGCAATAGCCGGGTGGCTGAGAAGTTGGCGATTGTGGAGATCTCCATTGCGCATGTGGCACGACGGGTCGTGCAGGTCATGCAACAGTTCATGACTGGTGAGCAGATGGCACGGGTTGCTGTCGCTGGCCCTCAAGACATGTTCATCACGTACACCCGGGATGACATTGTTGGCGAGTTCGACTTCAGTGTCGAAGCGGGGTCTACTCAGCCGATCAATGACACGGTGCGCCGTCGGCAGGCCGTGGAGTTGATGCAGGCTTTGGCACCGTTTGTTGGAACAGTGGTGGATCCGGGTGCGTTGGTTCGTTACGTGTTGCAGAACTCGTTCGGGGTGAAGGATCCGGACAAGTTCCTGATGCAACAGCAACCGATGGCCCCGGAAGGCGGCGAGGCCCCACAGGGGGCGCCACAGGGAATGCCCCCGGGGGGTATGCCGATGGGCGCCAACGGGGCGCCGCCGGTTCCACCGGATCTGATGCGACAATTGCAGAATCAGATGGGGTTGGGTTCTCAACCCTAGATAGATCGAAAATGGGACAGTCTAGGGCTGTCTTATAGGAGCAACCGTTAGGACTCCGAGGAGAAAATAGGATAATGGCAGAGGATGCGACGGGAACCGACGAGTCGGTCAACCCAGATTCTTCAGTTGAAGTTCCACAGGAACCAGCAGATGAGTCATTCACCGTCAAGGTGGATGGCGCAGAGCAGCAGGTCAGCCTAGAGGAACTTCGGGATGGATACCAACGTCAGTCGGATTACACCCGTAAGACGCAGGAGTTGGCATCTGAACGTAAAAGGTTGGAACAGGCTGAGGCTATTGTGTCGTCTCTGGAATCAGATCCAGAGTCAACACTCAGGGCGCTTGGTGACGCGTTTGGAATAAGTGCTGCACCGGAACAGCCCGGGGACCCGATTGGGTCTTCGTGGGATGAACCGGATGATGCGACTTCCAAACGGTTACAGGAACTCGAAGGTCGCGTGCAGGGTTACGACCGGCTACACAAGAAACAAGCATTAGAAAAGCAAGTTACTGTTTTGAAGGGAAAGTACGGCGACTTCGACCAATCGGAACTTTTTCAACACGCTCTACGCAACAAAATAGGCAATCTTGAGGCCGCGTTAACACATATGCGGTACAACGATGTAGCCACGAAAGCGGAGAAGTTGGAAAAGGAACAGGAACGTCTGGAAGCCAAACGTGGAGCCAACGTGGTGGAACCGTCAGGTTCCAAGCAGGCTGGTTCGTCCCGCAAAAGTTCTGACAAGCCCGTTTCGAGTATTCGTGAGGCTTTCCAGAACGCGAAACAGGAACTTTCTTCTAACTAGAGAGAAGGTGACAGATTATGGCGGGTAACGCCGATTTTGACGAGATTCTGTCTACCACCCTCAAAAACTACGTCCCGAAACTAACTGATAACATTTTCAGCGCACGGCCTTTGTTCTATGCGTTGACGAATGGTCAGACGATTCGGCGTATTTCGGGTGGTGCGAATATCGTAGTCCCAATCATTTACGGGACAAACTCAACTGCTGGTTCATACAGTGGTACGGATACTATTGACATTACGGCTCAGACGGGCATTAGCGCGGCTGAGTACGACTGGGGACAGTATGCGGCTACCGTAACGATCAACGGTTTGGAGGAAGCCAAGAATAACGGTGAGGCACAGATCATTGATCTGCTGGAAGGCAAGATTTTCCAGACGCAGGAATCCGTTATCGAAAACATGAACACCATGTTCTGGGCTGACGGCACAGGCAACGGTGGCAAGGATTGGGAGGGCATTCAGAGCCTTGTTTCTGGAAGCACTGTGGGTGGTATCAACCCCGGCGCTGCTGGCAACTCGTTCTGGGGACCAACCCAGACCAACCTTGGCGGCGTGCTTACGCAGGCTGGCATGGCTTCCATGTACAACACCATTTCGGTTGGTAACGACCAGCCGACAATCATCATGGGTCGTAGGCAGAGTTACGAAGCCTATGAGGCATTGCTGGTTGACCAGATCCGTTACACGGATACCGACATGGCTGATGGCGGGTTCCAGAACCTGCTATTCA
>ERZ1048872.1390-NODE-1390-length-20406-cov-8.325635_pt1 | contig 20406 bp, 17 predicted proteins | sample MGYA00383100_ERZ1048872 | MGnify/ENA primary metagenome ERZ1048872 (study PRJEB29581, sample SAMEA5548370) | metagenome | biome: marine; feature: coastal; material: water | depth 50 m | study: Short-term variability in the microbial, nano- and picoplankton...
GTGCCTATGCATCTGATCGGACCATTTTCGATCGGCCGATCGGCATGAATCAGTCCGTACAATTTCCAATAGCTCGATGCTATGCCGAAATCGAAGCAGCCTCTTTAATGGTCGATAAAGCAGCTAAAATGTTCGATGCAGGTGAGGCCTGTGGTGCGGAGGCTAACATGGCGAAAATGTTGGCGTCAGAAGCATCATGGCGCGCAGGGGACGTGTGTATGCAAACCCATGGTGGATATGCTTTTGCGAAGGAATATCACATCGAGAGAAAATTTAGAGAAACTAGGCTCTACCAGATTGCACCGATTTCCACTAACTTGATACTGAGTTTCATCGGCGAACATGTATTGAAAATGCCGAGGTCTTTTTAGTAAATATTCTAAGTGCCATGGCGCATCGTCGGGTTTAGGTAACGCGGACGAGGCGATAGCAAGTCTGCCTTCTTTGGCTTAGCCTCATTGAGACGATATAAAGCTAGGTTGATAGCTGGCTCAGGGAAAGGTTTACGAGTGAAATGTTGAGGTAGTGATTGGAGGGTCCGGTAGTGCAACCCTCCAGATTGACGGGTTTCTAGACTACGCCGTAGGCGAGCATCGCATCTGCAACTTTAACGAAGCCCGCGATGTTGGCGCCTTTGACATAATCAACGGTGCCGTCATCCTTTTCACCGTACTCAAGACATCTGTCGTGAATACCTTTCATGATACTTTGCAACTGTTCCTGCAAAGTAGACTCTTCCCAAGAGATGCGTTCTGAGTTTTGGCTCATTTCGAGACCAGAAACTGCAACACCACCAGCGTTGGATGCTTTCCCGGGTGCGTAACAGATACCAGCGTCCTTAAAGACCTTGATGCCGTCAAGGTCTGTAGGCATGTTGGCACCCTCTGAAACGGCGATACACCCATTCTTAACCAGCGTAGCCGCCTCGTGACCAACCAGTTCATTCTGTGTTGCGCACGGCATCGCAATATCGCAGGCTACACCCCAAGGGCGCTCACCTTTGTGGAAGCTTGAGCCTCCGCCAAATTCATCCGCATAAGCGGAAAGTGGACCTCTAAGCACGCTTTTTTGTCGTTTAACCCAATCAAGCTTCTCCTGATTAATGCCATCAGGATCATGGATGAAACCTTGAGAGTCTGAGAGGGTGAGCACCTTGCCGCCCAGTTGTAGTATTTTCTCAGCGGCGTGTGTTGCAACGTTACCGGAGCCGGATATTACTGCGGATTTGCCGGATACGTCGCTGTTGAGGTGTTTAAGCATGTTTTCGAGGAAATAGACCGCGCCGTAACCCGTTGCCTCTGTTCTGACGAGACTGCCGCCAAATTCAAGCCCTTTGCCTGTCAGCACACCCGTAAAGCGATTAGTGATACGTTTATACTGACCAAACATAAAGCCGATTTCTCGGGCGCCTACGCCGATGTCTCCCGCGGGTACATCGGTATCTTCACCAACATGACGATACAGCTCTGTCATGAACGACTGGCAGAAGCGCATGATTTCGTGCTCTGATTTGCCTTTAGGGTTGAAGTTTGAACCACCTTTGCCGCCGCCCAATGGCAGACCCGTTAGGCTGTTCTTGAAGGTTTGCTCGAAAGCGAGAAATTTCAGCACGCTCTCTGTCACGCTGGGGTGGAAGCGGATGCCGCCTTTGTATGGGCCAATGGAATTGTTGTTTTGTACTCGCCAACCACGCTGTACGCGGATGTTGCCTTTGTCGTCTTCCCAGCACACTCGGAAACTTACGACTCTATCAGGCTCAGCGATTCGCCTTAATATCTGGTAATGGTGGTATTTTTCTTTGTCGGCGATAAATTCAAAAATATCTTCAGCAACTTCTCGGACTGCTTGTACAAATTCTGTTTGGTAAGGGTTGCGGCGCTCAACGCCAGTCATGAATTGCTCAAAATCCACATGATCGGAAACTGCCATTTGATTTTCCTTGTTATTTTGATTGATCGGATAAAACTAGAGTCCGGAAAGCATGCCAAGTTGTTATGTGCGCGTCTAGTTGATAATTGGTTAAATCACCGTTTTTCCCCAACAGTCAGACGTACGGAACGAACATGTCTACTGCCAGCACAGTTTTGGCAATGAAACTCATCTTTTTTGAGCAAAGATTGAACATCAGATCAAGTGATCTTACCCATAGCCTCATGCGTGATTAATCTGGTGAATATTGTTGGTGGCAGCGATTTCATCGCGAGCAACGCAAATATCGCGTTACTTTTTTTAGCAAGGCTTGTATGTCGCAGGATCTCATATTGCTATTTTTGTATCGACGGTGCTGATACAAAAGGGTTGGTCGTATTTTCCTTATATGCTTGCGTATAATGGATCGTAAACGGCGAGTCGCAACACACTTTTGAGGAAAGGCAAATGCCAGAATATTTAGACAGCGAGATCAGGTTGACGCAAGAAAAGCTCGAACAGTTTATCCAGACAATCATCGAGCCTGCCGCGAAAGATATGGAAGCCGGCGAGTCTATAGAAATGGCAGCATCAAGAGTACGAACTGAATCTATCAAACGCGGATTTTTTGGCAAAACCCAACCTGCTGAATATGGCGGTAACCCAGCTTCAAATCTTGAGTTGACTGCGTTGCGTGAGACACTCGCCACCGCTAACAATCCATTAACAGCATATGTGTTTGGTCCAGGACCCGGTATTTTACATTCGGCTGTGGGTGACCTTAAAGAACAATATCTTGATCCTGTGCTGCGAGGCGAGAAACGTGGTGCTTTTGGTTTTACTGAACCTGACAGCGCAAAGAGGCCGACTTGGGCGAGACTAAACGAATCAGGCAATCAGTTGGTGGTCAATGGTCAAAAGTCATATGTCACGGGCGGTAAAACATGCGACTTTGTTTCTGTGTTGGTCAATGTAGAGAACCATGATGGCGACAAGGTTGGCACAGCGATGGTTGTTATTGATCGTGAGGCTGATGGCGTGTTAATTGACCGAGAATTTTCGTCGATGGAGGGTGGAGGGCACGTTTCCATGCTATTTACAGATGTACATGTCCCTATTGCGCAGGTCATCGGTAAAATTGGCGAAGGTATGCCGCGGGCGCTTGGAAACATCGGCAATGTCAGGATGATGGTGGCCGCTGAAGCTGTAGGCGTATGTATTTGGGTGATCGACTACATTGAGCAGCATTTGATGGCGCCCCATCGGACAGGCACCCCTTTGGGGGACAGAGAAGGGGTCAGGTTGAGGCTGGCAGACATGCGTATTGAAACCTATGTCGCTCGCAGTGCGCTTTACAGAACAGCTCGTCTGGTTGATGGTCCCGAAAACAGCGTCAACGAGATAATTGCGACAAAGGTTTTTTGCACAGAAGCGGTTGGCCGCGTTGTTGATATGGCTGTGCAGCTGGCGGGTGGACAGGCCTTGGTTGTCGGACATCCGCTTGAAAAGTTGTATCGCAAAGTAAGATCGATGAGGCTTATTGAGGGGGCGAGTGATTTGCTTAGAATCAATCTTGCAAAGGGTAAGCTGGAACTTGGCAAAGGCAGATTGTAGGGAATTGAATAGATGAAGGAATACAGACAACACAGGTTTGAAAGACCAGCGGGCGCTGTCGAGGTTATTTTGGTCAGGCATGGGGAGTCAAGAGCAGCAAAGCCAGACGAACCGTTTCCACTGGTGGGTGGTCAGGGCGATCCTGAGTTGTCGGCACTCGGTGTGCAGCAGGCTAAACTTGTTGGTCAGCGTCTTGGAAGCGAAAAAATCGATGCAGTATATGTCACAAATCTGCGTCGTACCGCTGAAACAGCAGCGCCGCTATTAGGACATTTAAATTTAGAAGCGATCAAGGAACCCGATCTACGAGAGGTTCACCTTGGCGATTGGGAAGGCGGGATATTTCGGAAGAAGGTCCATGAAAATGATCCGCTTTACCAAAAAATGCAAAGCGAGCAGCGCTGGGATGTGATACCCGGCGCTGAATCCAGAGAGAAATTAACCCTGCGCGTGGATCAAGCCCTTGAGCGTATTGCGCAACGGCATGCAAACGAAGTTGTTGTCGCTGTGGTCCATGGTGGTATCGTCGGGCATATACTCGCACACGCATCCGGAGCAGAACCATTTGCGTTTAACGGTTGTGATAATGGCTCAATTAGCCATGTTGTGCTGACCGAGGGAAAAATAGTTGTTCGAGGATTTAACGACAGATCGCATCTTGTCTCCTTGGGTGATGTGGGTATCGCCGTTCCCACTTAGGGGCGTTTACAACAATATTAATAGCTTGAGTTAGATGAAGAACCTTATGAACCCAGAGAACGAAAATGCCGACTATGATCGGCTCGAAGCCCATTTTCAAAAAATAAACGACCTCCAGCATGTTTCTGCGATTACAGGTTGGGATGAAGCCTCTATGATGCCAACGGGCGGCGGTGAGGCTCGCGCGCAGGCCATGTCGACGCTGGACGTGTTGATCCATCAGTTGGTTACTGAACCGAGGGTCGGAGAGTGGATCGATGGGGCGCGAGCTGTTGCCGGGCTGAATGACTGGCAAGCAGCTAATCTTCGTGAGATTGACCGAACATGGCGGGAAGCAACTTGTATGCCCGAGGATCTCGTGGCTGCAAATTCGCTGGCGCGTTCCAAATGTGAACAGGCTTGGCGATTACATCGCGCAAATAACGATTGGCAGGCGATGGAGCCCCTGCTAGCTGATGTCGTTTCTCTAACCAGAGAAGAAGCGCATTGTCGCAGTGAATCGACCGGTTTAGGTCTGTACGATGCAATGTTGAATTTGTATGAACCTGGTGCCAGCAGTGAGCAAATCGACATAATTTTTGCTGATCTTAAGGATTTTTTACCAGGCTTCGCTGATAAAGTCGTTAATTCGCAATCTGTCGAAAACATCTTACCAATCACTGGGGATTTTAGTGATGTAAAGCAAAAAGAGCTCGGTGTCGCGTTGATGTCCTCGCTTGGTTTTGACTTTGACCACGGTCGTCTCGACGTGAGCCACCATCCATTTTGTGGCGGTGTGCCCGACGATGTTCGGATTACCACGCGATACGCGACATCCAGCTTTGTGAGCTCGATGATGGCGGTGGTCCACGAAACGGGTCACGCAATGTACGAGCAGGGATTACCCCGCGAATGGCGAAATCAACCCGTCGGTAAGGCACTAAGCATGGGTACCCATGAAAGCCAATCGCTGCTTATGGAAATGCAAGCCTGTAGAACGCAGGCGTTTATGCAATATGTTACGCCTTTGGTGCAGCGAACATTTTTAGGCGCCGTTTCAAATGATCCTGCTTGGAGTGTCGACAACTTACACCGACTTTACACCCGGGTGCAAAAGAGCCTAATAAGAGTCGATGCCGATGAAGTGACTTATCCTTTGCATGTCATTCTACGTTACGAGCTTGAAAAGCAATTGATCGGAGGGGAGCTTTCCGTTGCCGATTTGCCCGCTGCGTGGAACGATAAAATGATGAGCTTCCTTGATCTTTCGACAGAGGATAACTTTATGGATGGGTGTTTGCAGGACGTTCATTGGCCTGCAGGTTTGTTCGGTTATTTTCCGACATATACCCTTGGGGCGCTAACAGCCGCACAATTGTTTGCGGCAGCGCAGCGCGAGATACCAGAGTTGATGGGTAATATTGGGCAGGGTGATTTTGCGCCATTGCTGAGCTGGCTACGTGCAAAGGTCCACTGCAAAGGTAAACTTCTCGGTTTCAACGAATTAATGATTGGAGCGACGGGAGAGTCTCTGAATGCTGACTATTTTAAATCTCATCTTGAGGCGAGATACGGATAGGCGCCTGAGAAAAAAGCATTATTCGAGATCGGCTGGTGCAAAATGAAGCCGTTATGCTGGTCTCAATTAGCACCATCTTTCGTATTTAAAACTGGCGTGCTGAACGCTGCTTTGTTCGATCGAGCATCTGTGCAGCGAGCAGCCGCACGAGTTAATCTTTACTAAAATCTTTAATAGCACTCAGTATCTGTCGACAAGTAACCTGCCCGATTAACTTGCCATTATCGACAACAGGTCTTCTCCTGTGTTTGTGGTCTAACATTGACGAAGCCACATCGATGATGTCGTCTCCCGGTTTGTTGACCTCAACATCTTTTGTCATGATATCTTCGACCAGTGCAGCGCCGGGCGTGTTGCCGTTGTAAACAGCGCTAACAATTGCCTGTAGACAATCCAGTTCAGACAGCATACCAACCAGGTTGTTGTCCTCGTCGACGACAGCAACGCCGGATACTTTATGCTCGATTATTTTTTGTGCGGCCTCGTGAACATTGATATCGGGTTTTACGGTGATGGGCATTGCCAACATGTGATTTACAACTTCGACTGATTTTGTCATAGCCTTACTCCGGTGCTGAGAGGGCGTTGTGCATTTAGTTCACACCCGTCTTTCGACCTTAACGCACTTTGCGCGATTGGCAAAGCGAATAAATATCCGCACGATTGATTTGCTCTGTCGCCTTTTATTTTCCGTCAATGGGAACGGGAAGTGCCGTCAGTTTTCTCAAAAAACTGTTTATGTAAAGAGTATGTAAATACCGGTTTTTTTGTAACGGCTCCGTTTCAAGGCGCGAAAATTTACCGCTATTTTAGGCAGTTCGCTTTGGGAGTGTTCTAAATGCGTGGTCTTGCGTATAACTCATGTGGAAAGCGGTGCGTCTAGAAGCAAGGGCTTTATTTAGGTGAATCGAAACGTTGCATCATCTTATGGCGCAAGCGCTGAGTCTTTGATGATAATCCTTGTATAATGAAAGAATGGCTTGGCAAAGTATAAAAAAACAACTGAACAGGAAGTCTATGCGTTTTTCGATGATTGGGTTGCTGTTGCAGATTTTGATGCTGATAGCGCTGCACACGTTTGCTTTTCAATCAACAGCTGAACCTTTAGCGGAAAGGGAAGCAAAAGTTGTCGCGCTGTTAAAAGGTTACGAATGGCAACTGGATGAGGCAGCTTTCAGGTCGCTACCCGATGATTGCTGGAAGGACTTATTACGGATTTCGAAAGACAAGCAATACATGAAGGTTATCAGGGCAAGGGCCTCTATTGCCTTGACGCTCTACCCTAATGATGCGGTTTGGTCTCGCATGCATGAAAGTCTTGATGACTCCGGCGTCCGAAGCGGAGCAGCCGTGGTGAACAACTTGGTTTTACGACGAAGGGCGGTAGAACAAATGTGCCGTACGTTTGGTGTCGCTCGACCGCATGAAGTTGAGCAGCAAATGATCCGATTGCTTGAAGACGCCGATCCCCATACGCGGGTGAAAGCTGCACAATGTATGCAAACCGTAATGACAGAAGCCGGTGTTGAATCTTTAAAAGCCTATCGCAACAGGCTGAAAAATGTCGTCGGCGATAACAACTGGGAATATCGTGCGACCGAAAACAAAGAATAGAGCAATGTGTTTCAAAACACATGAAACAAAGCCAAATAGGTTTTAGAGGAATGGAAAATGAACAGTCAAACGGAATACACAAGCGAATTTGACCGAGCGGCTTTTGAAAGGGACGGTTTTTTAGTGAAGAAAGGGTTTGCCGCCCACTCTGTTTGCGATGACATCATGTCAATTTCCAAGACACAACTGAACGACAATCTCGCGCCGATCGAATACGAGGTTGATGTGCAATATCCAGGTTCTCCTGTCTCGAAAAATGCAGAGGGCGGAGACACGTGCCGCAGACTGCTCCATGCGTATGCCAGAGACGAGCGCTTTCGCCAATGGGCGACCAGCGACGCTATTCGGTCTGTGCTAGAGGATTTATTCCGTGGTGAGCGAACCGTTAGTGCTGCCGGGAATGCCAACGAGAGTAATGTGCTGATGTCTCAATGTCACCACAACTGTGTCATGACGAAACAACCCGGCTATAGCAGTGCAACGTTATGGCATCAGGATAATCGCTACTGGTCCTTTGATCAGCAGAACCTGATAAGTGTGTGGCTAGCAGTCGGTGATGAAACAAAAAAGAACGGTTGTTTAAGAGTTATTCCCGGCACTCATAAAACGCAAATAGATCCGGGCCGGTTTGACGCGGCACTGTTTCTGCGTCCAGACCTGCCGGAAAACAAGGAATTGATATCGCGTTCGAAAACAGTCGAGCTGGCAAAGGGGGATGTACTGTTTTTCCACAGTCGGCTGTTTCACGCCGCAGGCAGAAATCTCTCTGATGAAACCAAGTTTTCACTCGTTTTTACCTACCACGAAGCCAACAATCGTCCCATCACGGGTACTCGATCGGGGCGCTTTCCCTCAGTGATCCTCTGAGTGTATTTTTCTTGTTTACTGGCGTTGATGTGGCAACAAGGTCATTATTTCGTCTAGAAGCAAGCCTCTGGAAGTGCCGTTTCGCCATGCAAAACCGATATCCCGAAAAAACCTATCACGGGGTAATGGTTGCGTAACTACTCGCGTGTTCTCTAGCACCTTGGCGTCGACTGCCATGTCAGGCACGAGCGTGACACCAAGATCGCTATCGACCATTTGTAGCAGCATTTGAAGACTATTAGCTCCGAACGTGTGCAATTTTTTGTGATCTTTCAAACGACAGCCGGCTAGCGAATGGTCCCGGAGGCAGTGACCATCGTCGAGTAGTAGTAGGCTTTCGTCTGGTAGGTGGTCAAAATCGAGATGATCAGCTGAGACTATTGCGCTATTTTTCCTGTAAGCCAGTTGCAGGCCTTCTCGATAAATTGCCTTGGTTTTAATTTGCCCAGCGTCATAGGGCAGTGCAAGCAGAACCAGGTCCAGTTTGTTATTCAATAGTTCTCGGATCAGGTTGGCGCTGGTATCTTCCCTGATAAAGAGTTTAATTCCGCTGAATTTATTGCGCACTGCGACGATAAAGTCGCTGGTAATATAGGGTGCGATGGTCGGAATCACGCCAAGTTTTACTGGGCTTGCGAGCGGGTCGGAAGATATCTTCGCCTGTTCTACGAGATCCTCAGCCTGCATCAAGACATACCTTGCTTTATCTGCAATTCGGGCGCCGAGCTCGGTAAATGATACCGATTTATTTGTTCGCTCTACCAGGATCACGCCAAGTGTTGACTCAAGTTCTTTGATACCGCTGCTCAGTGTTGATTGTGAGACGTGCTCACGAGCTGCTGCCTGGCCAAAGTGTTTAGTATCCTGAAGCGCGACGAGATATTGGAGCTGGCGAATGGGAGGTAAGTGCACGTTACCGGAAATCCGCTGCAGCCAAGTTCAAAAAGCGATCAAGCGTGTCTCGTTTTTTATCGGTGTTACCTTGCCCCATAGTGAAATCAGGAATAATAAGCTCATCCACACCTGCTGCACGGTATTCTCCAATGATGTCTCGGACTTCACTGGCGTTGCCGATGATCGCGGGTTGTGCCAACGTTTGGGACCGGATTTTATCCAGATACTCTTGATCCTCTGATAAAAATAATAGCGCAACCGCTGTTCTATGTATCTCAGTTGGATCTCGGTCAAGGCTTTCGCAGTGTTGGTCGAGAATCTTCATTTTGTGCACCAGTGTCTCTACGGAGCCCCAGACATTCCATTCATTTGCGTACTTCGCTGCGATCTTCAGTGTAACTCGTTCACCGCCGCCGCCGATAAGCAAAGGTAATGGTGATTGAACAGGTTTTGGCACAAGTGGCGCATCCGCCAGTTGATAATAGTCGCCGGAAAATGAGGTTGAATCTTTGGTAAAAAGGCTTTGGATAATATAACAGGCTTCGTCTAGTCGTTTTAGCCGCTCAGCAACGTCATAAAATGGTAAGCCATATTTTTCATGCTCATTCTCCTGCCATCCCGAACCAATACCCAGAACCACTCTGCCTGCTGATATGTGATCGAGTGTCGCCGCCATCTTTGCTAGTACGGCCGGGTGCCGGTATGTATTGCCGGTTACGAGCGTACCAAGCCTGATTCTAGGGATGCTCGTGGCAAGCGCACTGAGCGTTACCCACGCCTCGGGCCATGGCGCACTGGTATCCTCAGCGTTTGGCATGAAATGGTCTGCTAGCCATATCCCGTCCCAACCTGTCTCTTCTACGTGCTGCCCGAGTTGTTGCATCGTGTCAAAGTCCTGAGTCGGTTGCGGCCAAAAGCTAAATTTCATTGTCAATTTTCTCCTTGCAGAGTGAACTGGGTTGGTGAGTTATTTCAGGTCGTTCGATTGTGACCATTACGGCGCCCGAATTCAAACTCGAGGTAGGTGGCTTTCGACGCCTGACCCCGTTTTATTTTGACGCGGCATATTGAATACAAATTTGACACTATTCTTAAGTTGCTGATTTGAGTCAGGAATGTTTGAGTTTGCGAATCATTCGCGTATTATTGTGTAAACCCGTAGGGTCAGCAAAACCGTCAGTTTTGCTGACTGTCAGAGCTGCCTATTTTGAGCAATATTTTACCGCAAGTTTTCAAAGTCACTGTAGAATTGAAGCCTTCGTCAAGCGTTAACGTCGCGTGTGTTATGTGTCTGAAATTCCTCGACGGCGTGGGTGTTTCCGAGTTATTAAGATAAGGACGCATAAAGCAGCATAAGTTGTAAATGTTGCTTGGAGCGTTGAAGCGATGTAGGCAATTTAACCCCGGAAAAGTAGGGGCTTGATTGAAGATTTTTGTCTGACGATAAGGATGTCGGCAAAGGGGCGGTAACGCGATTTTTATCGCTTTGTACTGGACGGCATTGGTGATTAGGCGATCATAGACGAAACTCAGTGTTCTGGGTGTCTAAAGCTGTTGCACTTGTCCTAATGTATGTAGAATTGGATCGTTTTATGGCGGTTGGTCTTTTTTGCGTAAATTGCCCGGCAGCCTAGCGAATACGCCGAAAAAATGTAGAGACGCTATCGTTCGGGTAGCGCGAAAAAACGGTAATTCACTGGCGGTGATCCAGATCGCTGCCAACCGTGAGAAAGATTTGTTAGTTAACTAATTTGAAAAACGCAGGAATGAAAATCAATGTCCGTTGTAGAAGAAGTAAGTGATGAGATTGATGTCGGTAAAAAAATTACCGATGTAGTAGTTCGCTTCGCTGGAGATTCCGGTGATGGCATGCAATTAACAGGAAGCAACTTTACCGAGGCGACCGCGCTCTACGGGAATGATCTTGCAACCTTTCCTGATTTTCCCGCTGAAATTCGTGCACCAGCTGGCGCGACTTTTGGGGTATCAGCTTTTCAGATCTATTTCGGTTCTGAAGACGTTACCACGGCGGGGGATGATGTTGACGTGCTGGTCGCTATGAACCCTGCAGCGCTGATTACAAATCTCAAGGCTTTGGAGCCGGGTGGACTCATTATTGCTGATAATGATGCATTCACTTCGAAGAACTTAACCCGAGCCGGATACACAGAAAACCCGCTCGAAGACGGCTCGCTAGATAGTTATCGGGTGATTTCAATAGATATTACCAAGCAGGTGCTAGCAACGGTTAAGCCCTATGGTCTAAGCCACAAATTTGGCGTTCGCTGTAAGAACATGTGGACTCTCGGTTTGATGATGTGGCTGTTCGACCGAAGCAGGGATGCTGCGATAGAAGGCCTGCGCAAAAAGTTTGCGAAAGCGCCGGAAATTGCCGAGGCAAACGTGGCTGCGATAAATGCAGGCCATGCTTATGGTGAAACGGCTGAGCTGCCCACAGGTGTTGAAATTTACAAAGTACCTGCGGCCGACGTCGAACCGGGACTCTACCGAAACATCACAGGGACAGAAGCACTTTCCTATGGTTTGATTGCCGGTGGACAACTGGCTTCTATACCGCTCGTATTCGCCTCATATCCTATCACGCCAGCTTCGGGCTTATTACACGCGCTTTCCGGTCACAAGGAATTTGATGTCGTGACATTTCAGGCCGAAGATGAAATTGCCGCCGTTTGTGCCGCAATCGGCGCTTCTTTTGCAGGTTCATTAGGTGTGACCTCAAGCTCCGGTCCGGGCATCGCGTTGAAAGCCGAGGCCATATCTCTGGCTTGTGCAACTGAACTGCCGCTCGTTATCGTCAACACGCAGCGAGGCGGTCCATCGACCGGTCTGCCGACAAAAACCGAACAGTCGGATTTACTGCAGGCGATTTTCGGTCGACACGGCGACACACCTTTACCAGTAATTTCAGCGTCTACCTCGGCGGATTGTTTTGATGTTGCAATCGAAGCTGTTCGACTAGCAACGAAGTATAGTACGCCTGTGATATTGCTAAGTGACGGTTACATGGCGAATGCCTCTGAACCTTGGCTGGTGCCGGATTTTGAATCCTACGAACCATTTCCTGTGAAATTCGAAACGGACCCAGAAGGTTTTTCACCAGCGAATCGCGATGAAGATACACTGGCAAGAGTATGGGCAAAGCCGGGCACTCCCGGTCTTGAGCATCGAATTGGCGGTATTGAGCGTGACTATGATACCGGTGACATTTCCTACGAGCCTGAAAATCACCACCGTATGACGCTAGTGCGCCAATCCAAGATTGATGGCATAGCAAAGGACATTCCAAATCAGACCGTCGACTCAGGCAATGAGAGCGGAAAGATGGCTGTCGTAGGTTGGGGCTCAACTTATGGCTCTATACACCAGGCGGTCAAGCGTGCTCGTCAGGAAGGTAAAGATGTATCTCATATTCATCTGCGACATATGTGGCCTATGCCGGCAAATCTGGGAGATTTGCTGAGTGGGTATGAAGAAGTGCTGATTCCCGAAATGAACACAGGACAGCTAGTTCATCTTATTCGCTCGCATTACATGGTGGATGCAAAAGGATTGAATAAAATTTCTGGGCAGCCCTTTAAAATTCGGGAAATTGAAGCGGCCATCACAGAACAATTGGAGAACGCCAAATGAATGCGCCACTAACTCTCAAAGATTATGAAACAGACCAAGAAGTTCGATGGTGTCCTGGTTGCGGCGATTACGCGATTCTAAAAACCATTCAGAAATTAATGCCAACACTCAACGTGCCAAAAGAAAATACGGTATTCGTTTCTGGTATTGGGTGTTCATCTCGTTTTCCTTATTACATGAATACCTACGGCTTCCATACGATTCATGGTCGCGCGCCATCAATTGCCACAGGGGTAAAGCTGGCAAATCCAGAATTGGATGTTTGGATGGTGACCGGAGACGGCGATGGGTTGAGCATCGGTGGTAACCACATGCTTCACGCCTTGAGACGAAATGTCGACTTACAAATTTTGTTGTTCAACAACGAGATTTATGGTTTGACCAAGGGGCAATATTCGCCAACGTCAAAAGTCGGAACTAAATCGCCATCGACACCTGATGGGTCTATCGATCAACCCCTCGACCCGGCGGCATTTGCACTGGGCGCTGGCGCCAAATTTGTTGCGCGTGGCATCGATACGGAAGCGAAATCTTTAACACCTTTACTAGCGCGTGCCCATGCGCACAAAGGTACTTCGTTTGTTGAAATTTACCAGAATTGTCCAGTTTACAATGACGGGATATTTGATCTTGTAAAAGACAAAAAGAACGCTGCGAACACGCGGCTTGTGCTTGAACACGGCGAGCCTATGTTGTTTGGAGCGGATAATGAAAAGGGCATCAGACTGAATATAAAGACCCTCGCGCTCGAAGTTGTCACACTAGGTGAAGACGGCGTGACGCTCGACGATATTCTGGTGCACGACGAGACAAACATCACAATTGCTCAGATGATTTCGCGGATTCATTCTCCTGATTTCCCTGAACCATTTGGCGTCATTTACTGTAATCCGGCGCAGGCTTTCGTCGATGACGTTTACTCGCAGCGCATTGCCGTGAGAGAAACAAAAGGACCGGCTGACGTGAACGCTATTCTTCGCGGTGGGCACACCTGGACAGTTTCTTAATCAGGAAGCAGCCATTTAAATGACTGATTTTGACGTACAACTGAATACCGGCACCATTCCTGTTCAGTCGCAACATCAATTCGATGTTGCGGCACTTCAGAAGTTCATGGAAGAGAATGTTGCTGGTTTTAGTGGTTCGCTCACGGTGGAAGAATTCGCCGGTGGTCAATCAAATCCCACCTATTTGCTTCAGTCCGGCGGTAAAAAGTACGTCTTGCGTAAAAAGCCGGCTGGTGAATTGTTGAAGTCTGCTCATGCGGTGGATCGTGAGTTTAAAGTGTTGGCGGCATTGCAGAACACGAATGTCCCCAGCGCGAAAGTCTACGCGATGTGTGACGATGAGAACTTGATTGGCACAATTTTCTACATCATGGAATACCTTGACGGTCGAGTGATCTGGGACGCTAACCTCGGGCCATGGGCGCCTGAAGTTAGAGCGGCGTTCTTCGATTCAGCCAATGACGCAGTAGCACGACTTCACATGGTTGACTTTGAAGCGGTTGGATTAACAGATTACGGCAAGCACACCGACTATATCGGCCGACAATTGAAGCGATGGTGCGGTCAGTACGAATACACCAAAACAGTTGATAATCCTTACATGGATAATCTGATTGAATATTTGCCAAAGAATATTCCCGTCGATGAAACATGCAGCATTGTTCATGGTGATTTGCAGATTGCCAATATGATGATGCACAAGGAGCGGAATGAAGTTGTTGGTATTTTAGATTGGGAGCTCAGTACGCTAGGTAGTCCGCTGTCCGATTTCGCCTACCTCTGTCGGCCGTATCGTGATGTTTTACGTGGTATGGATCTTAAGGCGATGGGTATACCCAGTGAAGAAGAATACGTCGAGACCTACTGCAGACGGACCGGGCGCAGCGGTATTGATAATTGGGATTACTATCTTGCCTTTAATATGTTTCGCTTGGCGGCGATTCTGCAGGGAATCGCCAAGCGTGTGCAGGACGGAACGGCTGCTAATGTACAAGCCGAGGCAGCCGGAGAGGGCGCATTTGACATGGCTAAAGTTGCATGGGCGCAGATCGACAAGAGTGTTGTGCTAGATTAAGCAAATAGGCTTGCCAATCCGCCTCAAGTTCAAAATCCCTGTATATAGTCGTCCAGCTGAACACCGAAGGAGTTCAGCGCCATTGAAACCATGTTGTACTGTCCAACCGTAAACACAAGATCCATCATTTGTTGATCCGAGTAAGTTTCTGTCAAGCCTGCCCAGGTCTCGTCAGAGACAAAGGCGTCGCTATGTAACTCATCAGCCGCCTTGATGATGAACGCCTCGTGTCTTGACCAGCCAGCGTCTGCACCTTCCTTGATGTTATTAATTTCATCTTCGCTCATTCCTGCCGCTTTACCTATCACGACGTGTTGACCCCATTCGTAGCCTGCCTGACACAACCAGCCAATACGCAAAATAGCAATTTCTCTTTCCCGTGGATTGAGTGTTGACTTAGAAAGCACGTGGTTACCAAACACAAGCCAACGTTTTGCCAGCTTCTCGTGATTAGCCATGGTCAGAAATATGTTCGCAGGTTTTCCTCTGATTTGTTGTTGCTCAAGCATTTTTGTTTGCTCTTCATTACAGTTTTCGAGCGTTAGAGGGTGTATGCGTGGCTTTTCTAGTCTCATTTTTTTTCTCTCCGCGGGACAGGAATGGTCTTAAGAACACTATAAGAAATATCGTCCGTAAGTGCTATCATCAAGTCCGACGCTCGCGCGTGTAGATGCTACAGAAACTTTGAATATAGGCTTATGAACATGTCAGACCTCATCCTTCATCAATACCCTGCTTCTCCTTTCTCCGAAAAAATAAGAGCACTGCTCGGGTACAAGCAGGCGCATTACAGCTCTGTCGAGATTCCGGTCATTATGCCGAGACCGCTTTTAATGCCTCTAAGTGGCGGATATCGAAAGACACCTGTGATGCAATATGGTGCTGATGTCTATTGTGATAGCGCGATTATTTGCAGGCTGATCGATCGTCTGTACCCCGATTCCACCGTATATCCGCACAAGTTCGATGCTGCGAATAATGCGCTTGCAAACTGGACTGACACCTTTTTCTTCCGCGTTGCTGTTGCCATAGCGTTCCAACCCAAAGCTATGGTGGATAATCCTTTGTTTTCTGATCCGGAGGCTGCAGCTGCATTTATGGCGGATAGAGCTGAGCTCTCGAAAGGCGGCATACAAATCGGGATGGAATTTGAAATGGCCATGCCCTATTTTATGGCGCATGTGAAGCATCTTGATAAGCAGTTATCAGAGAGCAGTTTTTTGTTTGGCGACAAACCTACAGCTGCGGACTTTTCGACTTATCATTGTTGTTGGTTCATATACAGTAGGGATGCGATTAGAGATACATTCGATGCATTTCCTAACGTTGTCGCATGGATAGAGCGGATGATGGCCTTCGGCCATGGTACCGTCACACACATCACCGGTGACACGGCACTTGATATTGCTTCAGCGGCTGAGCCTCAGCATGACGAGATCATAGGAAGTATGCATCCGGCAGAATTTAAACTCGGTGATGATGTGGAGATTATACCAACCGACTACGGCTTGGTACCGGTCGAAGGAAAGCTGCAGATAGCCTCTCTCGAAGAGTTGGCCATAAGGCGAACAGACGCGCGTGTTGGTAATATTTCGGTGCACTTCCCCAGATTAGGCTTTGACCTTCGCGCAGGCTAATGCGCGCATTCGACGCCAGTGTGGTTAGGTCGTGAGTTGAGGCACCTATCGAACTAAAAGTCGACGTGGTTAGGCCTTTTTTACAAATCCCGATTTTAGCTTCATCGCGCCAACACCTTCTATCTTGCAGTCGATGTCATGATCTCCCTGAACGAGGCGTATGTTCTTTACTCGGGTCCCGACTTTTATTACAGCAGAAGACCCTTTGACCTTCAGATCCTTGATAACAGTCACTGAATCACCGTCGGTCAATAGGGTGCCGTTTGTATCGTGCACGATCAGAAGGGCATCATCTGTCTCGCTTGTTTCCTCAGCAACAGCAGGCCATTCATGAGCACATTCAGGGCAAATAAGTAGCAACCCATCTTCATAGGTGTATTCTGATTGGCACCTCGGGCAATGCGGTAGTTCGCTCATAATTCTTCTCGTTGTTACTCACTCAGCATTCAAATTATAAACCAGAAAATAGATTGCGACGTAGGTCGCGATAAGAACGCGATTTTTGTTTTCGTGTTTCAGGCGAAAGCTGGTCATCTCATTCGCAACAAGACGGTTCATATAAAAACGGTAGAAAAGGTGCCTGTTGCCGAGATAAAACTGAAATCTTGTCGCTGGATGCTCAAGCCATGTATTGCTGATACGCGCGAAATTGTACATAGTTTAGCAGCGATGACTGAATATGATATATCTGGAGAAGCAATGAGAAACCGATTTACTTTAATTACCCTGTGTTTAATTCTGAGTGGTTGTGCCGAGATAAGTCAACCGACTCTAGCGCCCTCAGAAACAGGCGGTAACGACGTGCTTCTTTTTGGCGGCAACATCATCACGATGGATGATCAGCAACCGTCCGCTGAAGCGATGTTAGTGAAGCAGGGTCGAATCAAGCTTGTCGGTAGCCTGTCTGATATGGGTGCGTTAGCGCAAGGCGCAAATCGAGTCGATCTTAAGGGCGCCACAGTTGTCCCCGGCTTTATTGATAGTCATGCCCACGTCAGAGAATTGGGCACCGACGCGGTTAAAGCAGATCTTGTTGGTGTGATTAATACCGCAGAAATGGTGAGTCGTCTTCAGCAAAAATTTACGAATCCCGAACCTGGAGAATGGTTGCTAGGGCAGGGCTGGGATGAGGGAGAGTTTGCGTCTAAGGGCTATCCTGACAGATTGTTGCTTGATCAGGCGTTCCCTAATAATCCCGTCATGCTTGAGTCCCTGCATGGTTTTGCCGGTTTTGTTAACGGCAAGGCGTTGGCACGCGCAGGCATAACATCCACAACATCAAATCCTGAGGTGGGTAAAATATTAAAGCGACCCGATGGAAGTCCAACGGGTGTTTTGCTGACCTTGGCACAAAAAATGATAACGGTGCATATTCCGCCACTATCAAATAGTCAGATAAAAGCAGCGATTGTAGCCGGTCTGACAACCATGGCAACGGAAGGTGTCACGAGCGTTCATGAAGCCGGCATGGAGCCCTCGGATGTAAAAGCCTATCTGCAACTGGCCGAAGCTGGCGAGTTGCCAATTCGTGTTTATGGCTTGTTAAATGGTAACGATGAACCGCTGATGAAACGCTGGTTTCAAAGGGGCAAGCTGGAGCGTTCAGATGGCATGTTGAGCGTTAGAAGTATCAAAGTTTTTTACGATGGCTCCTTAGGCTCTAGAACCGCGATGCTGAGGGCACCATATTCCGACTTCCCTGAGAAGGCGAGCCCCACCGAAAGAATCACCCCTGCAGCCGTTAATTTGTTGGCCGAGCGTGCGGCAAAACATGGGTTTCAAATGGCCGTGCATGCGATCGGCGATGAAGGCAACGATCGGACGCTTGGTATTTTCGAGCGCGCGCTAGAAAAGGAGCCACCGCAGGATCACAGGTGGCGGATCGAACATGCTCAAATTGTGTTACCGGATTATTTCGACAGAGTAGCGAAGAATGGTTTCATTTCCTCAATGCAATCCAGTCATGCCGTAGGTGATAGTGGTTGGGCGGAAGATCGGGTAGGTGCTGAGCGCATCGGATATGCCTATGCTTGGCAGAAAGTGCTGAAAGCAGGCGGTCGCCTGATGATTAACAGTGATCTCCCAGGAGAGCCGTGGCACCCTGTTGAAACTTTGTATTTTGCCGTAAACCGAACAAAGCTGGATGGTACACCTACTGGCGGATGGTATCCTGATGAAGCATTAGATGTAGAGCAGACGCTCAAAGCAATGACGATAGAGGGGGCCTATGGCGCGTTTCAGGAAAAAGAGATTGGCAGTCTGAGACCGGGTAAATACGGAGATTTTGTGATCTTGGACAAGAATCCGCTCACAATGGACAAATCAAATCTGGCGAACCTAAAGGTGCTCGCAACTTATGTTGCAGGCCGACAGGTGCCCCCCAGATAAAACTAGATTCCCATCCTCGCGAGAGCGTTGATGATCTCTCTAACAACACCCTCGGCAATAGGATGCTCGGTGGCAAATTTTGTTTCGAGTAATTCTGCGGTTTCCATCATGGTTGTTGAAGCGCTGCTGCTCGTGTCATTCAGCATACTATGAATTTCTGATTCTAGTCCGTGCAGTATGGTTCGGGTTTCCGCATCTATTTCAGTGATTCCAATTTCAGTCTTTAACTTTATCAGCAGTTCCGTGAGGTTGTTTTTGCTCATTGGTCCACACTCAAACGTCAAGGTAGTTAGCCTACCATAAACCAAACGCCGGTTACTCGAGGGCAAGTCAGACCAACTAAACAATCGATGACTATTGTGATTTGGGTCACTGATCTACTTGATTCATTCACTTTATGCGTGATTTTGCTGTTTTCACAGGTTTTAGAGCTAAGATGATTATCATCGCAAAACAGTTTGTCGACACAAAAGCAGATACGATAACCAGATGGTGTTTGAGCACGTGGGGAAGGGAATTGCGATGGTCAATTTTTACCAACGAAGCAAAGGTTTGTCGCGGTTGAACAGTATGTAGAAGATCCTGCCTTGGTAGGTATTATCTATCGACGGGCAGTTTACGCTCACGGAGTTACAAGGGGGCGGATCGATAAAAATATGATCAAGTCTTTTAGATGACGATCAGCATAACGGATGTCTTAGGAGATCAGATGAAAATATATGTTAGTGCCGATATTGAGGGTGTCTCTGGAACAACAACCTTTGCAGAGGCCAGTCGAAATGAAGCTGTTTATAGTGAATTTAGAGCCCAGATGGTCAGAGAAACTGCTGCCGCCTGCGAGGGTGCGCTAGCAGCAGGTGCGACAGAAATACTCGTCAAGGACGCGCACGGAGGTGCTAATAATTTGATCGCCACAGATTTACCTCGTCCTACCCAGTTGATTCGGGGGTGGAGCGGTGATCCTCTTTGCATGGTACAAGAGCTTGATGCGAGTTTCGATTGTGTTCTGTTTGTTGGCTATCATGCGCGCGCTGGGGCTGGTGGAAACCCCTTGTCGCACACATTATCTTCTGCAAAGCTCCATCGTGTCTTTCTGAACGAGCAACCCGCGTCAGAGTTTCTTATCCACTATTATGCTGCCGCCATGATGAACGTGCCGGTGGTGCTGTTGACCGGTGACGAAATGATTTGTTCAGAGGTGTACGATACTGATCCTAATATCTATACGGTTGCGGTAAAGGAAGGGCAAGGTGCCTCAACGATAAACATGCACCCCTTGGAGGCCGTCGAAACGATTCGTGCTGTCAGTGAAACCGCGGTGCGTCATGCGCACCAGATATCCCCGGGATTGGTGCCGGAGCGAACCCACCTGCGGCTGGTATATAAGGACCAGAAGGTAGCATATCGATGTGCACAATATCCTGGAGCTGCACTAGTGGATCCTTACACGGTAGAATTTCAGTCGCATGATTACCACGAAATTCTCCGAGCGTT